>OBKM01000120.1_pt1 | contig 37187 bp, 33 predicted proteins | sample 1519691 | NCBI WGS metagenome assembly OBKM01 (sample SAMEA37050418, study PRJEB22526) | metagenome | biome: saline pan; feature: lake; material: water | place: Egypt | collected 2015 | depth 0.5 m
ATCGAGGCCTACGATCCCGCCGAGGACGAGGGGGCCTTCGAAACCGCTTCGGTCGCCCCGGAAATATAAGCCGCCGTTTTTATACGGCGACACCGTGGCCGGGTGCCCCGGCGTCATGTATCTTCCTTATAGTATACAAGCACGCGAACACCCGCCGGTATGGGGTATGGAGTCGACGGAGAAACGACGCTGGCGTTCAGCAGTTTCGAGGTGGAGCCCCCGGCCGCAAGTCGTGCGGGACCGAGGTCCCACGCTACCCTCAACGAGCGAGGTCGAAAGACCGAGCGAAGAAGGGAGGAGTCGGTTACTCCTCGAGCAGCGTCGCGTTGACCTGGCCGTCCTGGCCCGGCCGTGAGGTGACGCGTGCGAGACCGGCGTCGGTCTCGATGACGGCACCCTTCGTGATGATGTTCCGTCGGACGTAGTTCGGGTTGGAGTCGTTTTCGACGACGTCCTCGATGGTCGCGCTCTCGACGCCGTCGTCCGTCGCGACGCTCGCAACGTCGGTCTTGACGGCACGCACCTTCCGGTTGCCGCCGTGGGTGTCGACGACTTTCAGCTTGTGGTCGCCGACCTGTGTCTCGGTCGGGGCCGATCCGAGCTCGTGTTTGCGTTTCTTTCGGGTTGCGCGCCGGCGACCGCCGGTTCGCTTTTTCGTGGAGCGGGCGTGGTTCATACTCCCTACGTGTCCGGGCGCGTACTTGAATGGCTCGGCTTGGAGACGCAGCATCGGGCCACGCGATCCGCATCAGGCCAGCCGGTCGTCGACCACCGTCCGCGCGACCGAGACGGCGTTTTCGAGGCCGGTCTCGAACCCGGATTCGAACTCGGGGTCGAAAAACGACGCTCTGGCCGACTCCCCGTGGTCGGGGCGGTCGTGGTTCGAAACGCCGCGGACGCTGAGATACCGCCCGAGGTGGCCGAACCGATCGAGGGCGGTCGCCGTTCCGGCGTCCTCCATCTCGGTCACCCGGTACTGGCCGGGGCCGTATTCGGTGACGAGCCACGACGCCTGCTCGGCGAGGCGGCGACCGTGCCAAAGCTCGTCGCCACAGAGGTTCGTCCCCGTAACGACGCTCGGAGCCCGGTCCGTTCCGGTCCCCTCGGAGCCGTCTCCGGGACGGGCGAGCTCGACATCGGCGGAGAGCGAAACCGCCCACTCGACGAGGTCGGCGTCGAGCTCGAAACAGCCCTGATCTTCCGTATAGGGGTTCCGCGCCAGCGGGATCGACTCGCCGTCGTCCGGATCGAACCGGCATTTGTCGTCCCAATCGACGATTCGGTCGGCGACGACGACGGAGCCGACCGGCAGCGACGGGGGACCGCCGGCGACGCCGACCGAGCAGACGAGCGCCCCGTCGAGAGCGACCGTCCCGCTCGCACAGACCGCGGCCGTTGTCGTCGCCGCTTTGGTCTTGCCGACGCCGGTCGGAACGAGACCGAGCCCGCCCTCCGTGTACAAAAGCGGTCTCGAAAGCCCCTCGACACGCACCGGCTCGAAGTCGTAGGCACGTCGCCACGGCTCGTCCTCGCCCGGAAGCCCGGCGAGGTCATCGAACGCCGGCAACACGAGAACGTCGAGCGCGATCGACATACAGCCACGTCGACGGACCGGATAAAAAACATCGTGGTCGGCGCTTCGATCATCGGCTGTCGGGGTCGCCGCCGTGGCGATCGAGCGCCTCCGCCATCGACAGCTCCCCGAGTGCGACCTTGCGGGCGAGTCCCTCGTCTATCGCCCGGCGGTCGTCGCCGCGCTCGCGGGATCGGTTCTGTATCGTCCGCAGCTCCCCCGCCGTCGGTTCCACGTCCCTCGATTCGATCTCTACGCCCTCGATCCGGGCGATGTTGACCGCCGCGAGCACGTCACCCATGCCGCGGACTCCCTGTCCCTGGTAGGGGGTCGTCCCGGTTTCGTCGACGAGCTCTATCGGTACGTCTTCGATCGCGTCGACGATCCGACCACCCCGGAGTCGCGCGCCGTCACCGATCCGAACGACTGGATCCGTTGTCCCCTCCAGTTCCCGATCGATGACCGAGGGGACCTCCGCGATCGGAACGTGAAACGCCGCGACAACCGTCCCGCCGACGAGCACGGCGATCCCCGGTCGATCGCCCGGATCGATCCCGATGACCGTCCGTCCGTCCGCCCCCCGAAGCGCCGCGAGCGCCTCCTCGACCGCCCTGCGCGGGGACTCCGGTGTCGCCCGGACCGTCGGGAGCTGTGGGTGTTCGTCCTCCGGGCCGACGACGGCCACGGCCGCCTCCTCCGGCGGGGACGCCCCCGGTTCGATAGTAGTAAACCGGACGTTGCGATCGCGAAGCTCGCCGACGACACCGTGATACACCTCGAAATCCGCCGTTCTGACGACGATCACTACCGTCGGCTACGCGGTTCGCGGGCTTAGGTTTGTCCCGGCGAAAAAACGGACGCCACCGAAACGCCGATGGGCGAGGGAGTCCGGTTCAGGCCAGATCGAACTTCTCGGCGGCGGTCTGCATGTCCTTGTCGCCGCGGCCACAGAGGTTGACGAGGATCGTTTCGTGGCGGTCCTCCTCGGCGAGTTTGATCGCCAACGCGATGGCGTGGCTCGGCTCCAGGGCGGGGATGATCCCTTCGGCCTCGCTCAACTCGCGGAACGCCGCGAGCGCCTCCTCGTCGGTGATACCGTGATACTCCGCGCGACCGAGTGATTGCAGCGCAGCGTGTTCGGGACCGACAGCCGGGTAATCGAGCCCGGCGCTCACGGAGTGGTTCGTCGTTCCCTCGTCGATGACCTTCGTTTTCATGCCCTGGAAGATCTTCGGCTCCTCGTGTTCAGTCGCCGACAGCGGCGCGGAGTGTTCACCCGAATCGAGCCCCTTTCCGGCCGGCTCGGCCCCGTAGAGCGCGACGTCCTCATCGTCGATGAAACCGCTAAACAGCCCGATCGCGTTCGATCCACCGCCGACGCAGGCGACGCAGGCGTCCGGCAGGTCGCCGTGCAACTCGAGTATCTGCTCGCGCGCCTCCCGGCCGATGACCGATTGGAACTCCCGGACCATCCGCGGGAAGGGATCGGGCCCGACCGCGCTCCCGACGAGATAATGCGTCGAGTCGAAGTTCTCTGCGTAATCCTCGAGGGCGACATCGACCGCTTCGGCCAGCCCCGCGTTGCCGCGGGTTACCGGCTCGACTTCCGCGCCCATGAGCCGCATCCGGAAGACGTTCATCTCCTGTCGGTCGATGTCTTTCGTTCCCATATACACCGTCACGGGCAGATCAAGCAGGGCACCGACCATCGCCGTCGCGGTGCCGTGTTGGCCCGCGCCGGTTTCTGCGATCAGCCGGGTCTTTCCGGCGCGTTTCGCCAGCAGTCCCTGCCCCAGCGTGTTGTTCAGCTTGTGTGCACCGCCGTGGAGCAGATCCTCGTGTTTGAGGTAGATGTCGGCGTCGTAGCGCTCGCTCAGCGTCTCGGCGTGAAAGACCGGCGTCGGCCGGCCGGCGAACTGTTTCAGCAGGCGTTCGAGCTCGTCGGTGAACGCCTCGGATTCGATCTCCGAATCGAACGTCTCGGACAACTCCGCAAGCGGTGCCTCAAGCGGCTCGGGAACGTGTCGTCCGCCGAACCCGTCGAACTCACCGTCCGTGGACATACCCCACGTAGCGGCGGCAAGGGCTTAACTGTTGTAGCCGCGTCCGAACGCGAATCGCCTCAGAGGATCGCCCTGACCGCTCCGACGGCGATCGCAACGATGAGGCTGTGATAAATCAGCGTCGATGTGAACGCGAAGAAAACGAGCGGCGCCACCGGATATCGGGCGATCCCCGCCGGAACGAATATCAGTCCGCGGAGATACGGGATGAAGTTGGTGAGAAACACCCCGATCCCGCCGTATCGATCGAGCCATCGCTCGGCCTGTTCTATCCGCCCTGGCGGGATCGAGAGCCGCGGCGAGGACTCGATGTAGGTCCGGCCCTTGCGCCGTGCCACGTAATACACGAGCAGTTGGCCGGTGACGTAGCCGCTCGAGGAGACGAGAACGATCCCGGCAGTTTCGACCCGGCCCGCCGAGATCGCCAACACGTAGCCCGGAAGGAACACCGATGTCGGTAACGGTTTGCCGATGAACGCCCCTTTCAGCAGGAAAAAGACAAACAGCGCCGGGAGCCCGACGTACAGAAGCAGCGTGAAGGCGACGTCGATGAGAGTCTCAAGCATCGGGGGGATCGCTCCGTACCGTCAAATAATGCGTCGTGCCGTTCATCGCTTCCGGTCTACAGCGGCTGTCCACCCATCCCGACGGCGTCAGCGGTCGACGGCTACGGCTCGAAGGCCTCAAGCCGGCGAACACTCGGCATCCCGTCGATCGCGTCCTCGTTACGGAGGATTCGCCGTCCCGCACGACGGCGGTCATCGCCCGTCTCCGAGTCGCTGTCGCCGTAGGCAGCCGCGCTGGGGCCGTACTCATCGGCCGCATCGGCGAGCGATTCGGCTATCCGTCGCAGCGTTCGGTATCTGGCGTCGAAGCGGTCATCGCCGATCGGGTCGGCCGCTAGCCGATCGACCGCGGTTCGGAAACCCGATACAGCCTGCTCGAAGCGGTTCTCGGCGCTTGCCCACGACCGACGCCGGTAGAGCCCCTCGGCACGAATCCATCGATCGTGACCCTCCGTGAACGGTTCCCGGGCGTCGAGGAGGCGCTGGAACCTCTCGGCCGCCGCCGTCAACTGGTCGGTTTTCGACTGGAGGTCCGACGCCGAAACGTGGGCGCTCGCCTCGGCGTCGTCGGGATCGCCCGCATCGGCCAGCGCCTCAAGCCGCGTCTCGACGGCCTCCAGCCGTTCGCGGAGCCGACGCCACGCGACCGGGCTCACGGTGTCGCCCTGGTGGGCGACGACGACATCGCCGAAGGCGACGAACGCCTCGCCGAGTCGTTCCTGTGTGCGTGCCGCCGCGACCAGCATCGCCCCGACCCGCCGGAGCCGATCGATCTGCCCTCGTTGCTCCGTGTTCGCCCGGTTCGCCGCCCGATCGAACGCCTCGTTGGCCGCCCGGACCTCCCGCGAGACGGGGACCCACCGGAATCCCGTGACGGACACGCCGACGTCGAGAAACGACGCCGCAGCGCCCGAATCGGCGTACACCGACAGCGCACGCAGAAGGTGTTCGTCGCCGTTTTCGATCCGCTCGGCAGCGAACTGTTCGGATTCGGTCGGCTCGGTGTCTCCCTCCGGCTCCGCTCGATCCGGATCGGCCTCCGGTTCGTCGGTCGGCACCTCGTCGGCGGGGGGCTCCGTCTCGGCGGGCGTCTCGGTTTCGGGCTCGGGCTCCGGAGTCATTTGGGGCCAGAGTCACCGACCCCGCTGCCGCCAACAACGACAGCCGCTGTGAGGGCTCCGAGGGAGCGGCGGCGTCTCATACCCCGATGTCGGGGGTGGGAAACAAGAAGTTGTGGCCGGGACGCGGCGTTTTGACACAAACAACTACTGGAGCGAATAGAACTGACACTCGGTGATGTCGGCATTGCAGTTGCGGAAGTGACAGCGTCGAGATGCGGGAAAAAGTGGGCCGACACGAATTTGAATCGAACCAAGACGGTCGTTCGCTTCGCTTACGCTGCGTCTTGCAGGATTCAAATTCGGCCGTCGCATCGTCGCACGCGCCCCCGGACCGCTCGCTGTCGCTCGCGGTCGTTAGGGCGCGGGCAGAAAGTGGGCCGGCACGAATTTGAATCGCCGTGGAGCAAAGCTCCACGAGCCCCTGCTCGTTACGCTCGCGGGGACGTGGTTACGGCCACCTGACGGCGCGGCTCACGGTGTCGAGATGCGGGCAGAAAGTGGGCCGGCACGAATTTGAATCGAACCAAGACGGTCGTTCGCTTCGCTCACGCTGCGTCTTGCAGGATTCAAATTCGGCCGTCGCGTCGTCGCACGCGCTCCCGGACCGCTCGCTGTCGCTCGCAGTCGTTAGGGCGCGGGCAGAAAGTGGGCCGGCACGAATTTGAATCGTGGTTACGGCCACCCGAAGGCCGAAGGATACCAAGCTACCCCACCGGCCCGCAGGCGAACAAAAGCCGTTGGATCTTTTAATCCTTCCGAAAGCCCGAGAGCGGTCGATCAGTACCGCGTGTATCCGTCGGTGTCGAGGTAGTTGTGAACGACGGTGATCGCCTGGTCGGCGTGGAGCGCCCGCGGCCCGAGCGAGCGTCGGTCGTCGGCGTGCGCCCGGAGAAGGTCGGTCTCGTCGTCGGTGAACTGCCGGTGGTCCGAGAGCACGAAAACGGGGTCCTCTGGCGGTTTCCGCTCGACGATCGGCGCGCCCTCGGCGTGGAGTTCCACGAGCGTCCCCTCGCTTCCGAGCTCCTCGATGAGCGATTCGAACGTCGCCTGCCGGATCGAGACGCCCGGCGAGGGAGTGGCCGGCATCGAACCGATCGCCTCCGGACTGGCCGCGAGCGCGTCGCGGATCCGCGCCGCCGTCGAGCGCTCGTCGGGGTTGAGCCGCCGGATCTCCGAGCCGTCGAACTCGATGGTGTAGTCGTCGACGCAAAGCGAGAGGCGGACGTTAATGCGGCTGTCGTGTGAACACAACAGCGCGCTCGTCACACAGCGGGCGAGCAGATCGAGCCGGCCCGCCCCCGGAAGGTCATCGAGGCTGACATCGGTATCGGTCGACAGCGTATGCGAGCGGACGACGAACTGGCGCATACCCGACGTGGGGTCGGTACTGATAAAGGCAGTCCGCTTCCGTCGCGACAGCGCCGGTCGTCCCTACCGCTCGGCCGGACCGCCGGACTCGGTCGCCGCCTCGATCGCCCGAAACCCGCCCCCGTCAGATCCGGCCTCGGAGAGAAGCGCCGCGACGTCAGTTAAAAGGCGGTCGTCGTCCGCTTCGGGGCCGGCATCGAGAAACGTCTCACCGATACCGTCTTCGAGACCGACCGCATCGGCGACCGTCCGGGCGTCGGCGTCGAGAGCGACACAGAGATCCGTTATTTCGCCGCGAAGGCTACGCTTGGCCGCGAGGATGGCGCTGGAGACGTATCTGACCGCCATGGCCTCCCGACGCCCGACCTCGACGACCGGGATCTCCCAGTCGCTCACGAGCGGTTGATAGAGCTCTGCCAACAGATCCAGGCCGCGCTCGTCGCCGTCGGTGCCGATCACGATCCGATCGGGCTCCATGAAATCCCGAACGGCGCGTCCGGACCGCTGGAACTCGGGATTGACGGCGACGGAAAACTCCACCCCGTCGGTCTTGCCGGAGGCGGTCCCGATCGCTCCGATGAGGTCATCGAGCGTCCCGGGCAGCACGGCCGATTTGACGACGATGAGGTGATAGCCGTCCGTTTTCGCGAGCGCTTCCCCGACGGCCCGCGCCGCGGCCACGAGTTCGGCGCTATCGATCGATCCGTCCGGCAGCGAGGGCGTCTCGACGGCCAGGATCGTCAGATCGGTGTCGACCGCGGCGGCGTACTCGGTCGTCGCCCGCAGCCGTCCACCGGCGTACGCCGACACCAGCGGATCGAGTCCCGGTTCCTGAATCGGTGTCTCGCCGGCGTTGAGACGGTCGACGGTCGCCGCGTCGGTCCCGATAGCCGTGACCTCGTGGCCGAGATCCGCCAGGCAGGCGGAGACGGTCGTCCCGACGGTACCGCACCCGACGACGCTTACGTTCATGCGTCGCCGTTCGGCACGGGCGCGTTTCAGCGTTTGGCTCTCCGTTCGGTGTTCCCGTCCGGGATCACCGCCGGACGTTCACCCGTTCCCGTCGTCGTCACGCCACGCCGCAAGCGCCGCGTGATCGGCTGCCACGCCCGCCACGTCGGCTGGCCCAAGCGTTCCCCTCTCGGTGAGAAACGCCGTGACGTACTCCGGCGGCGTCGCGTCGAACGTCGGGTTGTGGACGCCGATATCGCGGTCGCCGTCGTATATCTCCTCGTCGGCCCCGGCCTCGAGTGTCGGCTCCGTCCCCGGAGCGATCTTGTCGGCCGACGCGACGACGTACGTCGGGACGTCCGCCGCTGCTGCGGCAATAGCAGCCCCGCGTGAACCGACTTTATTTATAACCGTGCCGTCAGCCAGAACCGTATCAGCACCGAGCAACACCGCATCGATCGGTTCCGCCGCGAGGAGGTGTCCGATCGCGGCGTCGGTACACACTGCGGTATCGACACCGGCGTCGGCGACCGCCTCCGCGACCCCGATCCCCTCGCGCTTCGGTCTCGATTCGGCGACGAACACGCGCGCCGGCCCCTCACGCAGCACCGACAGGAGCGTTCCGGACCGCGACAGTGTGAGCACGGTCTCCCCCGCGACGATCGGGGTTGCCGCCTCCGCGGCGCGGCTGTCAGCGGCCAACGCGGCGGCGATTTCCTCGTCGGCGATCGATTCGACGGCCGCTGCGGTCCGGTCGTCCGCCGAACGTGTCAGGATGCGGTTCACCCGGTTTGTGAGCGCTGCCATGCTCGGACGCGCGGCCAGGACCTCCTCGGCTGTCGCGGTGATTGTTTCCCACCCATCCGGGGTATCGCTACGAGACGGGCCTCTCTCGGCCGTTGCGGTATCGCGGACGACCTCCATCGCGCGGACGGAGATGTACCCGGAACCGTGCTCCGTGTCCGCCGAAATCGCTGCCGGGGTCGGCCGGACGCGGTCGTATCCAGTCCGGAGACGGGAGACGGTATCCCGACAGCGAAGCTCCGTCGGTGAGACCCACTCGCCGTCAGCCAGGGCGTGGACGCCTTCAGGGTCCGTTAATCGATCGACGACACACGATCGATCGACGTCCCGGGACGACCACTCGACGAGAACGGGCGTGACCGTGAGCGTTGTGGGTTCTGCCCCGGAGCCGACCACCACCGAGTACGGCTCGCCGCTCCGGACGACCGTCGCCTCAGCCGGGATATCGATCCCGTCGAGGCGTTCTCTAACGTCGATTCCCGCGTCGTCGGCGTCCGTCCCGGCATCCGAACCCCAGTCGGTATCCGAACCCCGGTCGGTATCCGACCCGCGACCGGCATCCGAACCTCGATCGCCGTCGGCAAGCGACACCAGCGGGACGCTCCACCGTCCCTCGAAAGCGGCGATCGGGCCGGCGTATCGGCCGAGATAGATATCGGCGTCGTGTCGAACGAAGACGGCCCCGACCGGCACCCCACCCGTTCGCCGAGACATCGCAGTCAGTGTTTGAACGCCCGCTGGCCGGTAAAGGCCATCGCGATGTCGTGTTCGTTCGCGGCTTCGATGACGTCGTCATCGTTGACCGATCCGCCGGGCTGGACGACCGCCTCGATGCCGGCCTCGGCGGCGACCTCGATGCCGTCCGGGAACGGGAAGAACGCGTCGGAGGCCATCACCGATCCCGACGCGTCCTTGCCCTCGGCGTGTTCGTCGGCTTTCATCGTCGCCAGGCGGACGGCGTCGACCCGGGAGACCTGCCCCATGCCGACGCCGACCGTCTCCGTCCCCGTCGCAAGGAGGATCGCGTTCGATTTGACGTGTTTGATCGTTCGCCAGGCGAAACACATCGTCCCGAGTTGTTCGTCGGTCGGCTCCCGATCGGTGACCACCTCGAGATCCGAGGATGTGATCGTTTGGCGGTCGCGTTCCTGCAGCAGACGGCCGCCGACGAGGTCGCTTTCGGTCACCGGTTCCGAGATCTCGCCGAGGTCTCCGACATCCAGCACGCGGAGGTTCTCCTTTTCGAACAGCACGTCGAGTGCGTCGTCGCTGTAGCCGGGTGCGACGACGACCTCCTTGAACGAATCGGTGATCGCCTCGGCGGTCTCGGCGTCGCACTCGCGGTTCAACGCGACGATACCGCCGAAGGCGCTCATCGGATCCGTCGCGAGCGCGTCCGCATACGCCGTCGAAAGCGAGTCGGCGGTCGCACAGCCCGCCGGGTTCGTGTGTTTGATGACGGCAGCCGCCGGCCTCTCGAACTCCTTTATTACATTCAAAGCGCCATCGGCGTCGTTGTAGTTGTTGTACGACAGCGCCTTCGAGCCCTCGTTGCGCTGCTCGGCGTGGACGACACTCGCCTCCGTACACGCGTTGTCGACGTACACCGCGGCGTCTTGATGCGGGTTCTCGCCGTAGCGAAGCGCCCGTCCGCGGTCGTCGCGGGCGATCCGTCTGGCGGGAAACTGCCCGCCGTCGTCGCCCTCGATCGAGATGTCGCCGTCGGCGACCGAGACCCGTCCCTCCGCGAACCACTTGATTGCCCGCGGGTAGGCGTTGTACTCCGCCTCCGTCCGGATGCGGTCTTTGAGCGCCGTCGCGTCGTCGTCCCCATACACCGGGACCGGCTCTTGGGTGATGATCGGGCCGCCGTCGACGGATTCGTCGACGAGGTGGACGGTACAGCCCGTGACCGAGACGCCGGCCTCCAGGGCCTGTTCGGGGGCGTCCATACCGGGGAAAGCGGGCAGGAGTGCCGGATGGACGTTGATCGTCGTCGGCGTCGCATCGAGAAACGTCTCCGTAAGAATCCGCATATACCCGTCGAGACAGATCACGTCGATGTCATAGCGTCCGAGACACTCGAGGATACGGCGCTCGTGTTCCTCGCGTGATTCGTCCGCCCCGCGGCTGACGGCTTCGGCCGGGATACCGCGCTCGGTCGCATCCCCTATGACCGGGGCGTCCTCCTCGTTCGAGAGAATGACAGAGAATTCGGCACCGCCCGGGGCGGTGTCGGCCATGTGTAACAGGTTTCGACCGCGGTTCGAGGCCATACCGGCGAGTTTCATGACAGAATGGGACCCCTCCGAACGCAAAGTAGTTGTGGTTGTTGAATCGGCCTAATGCAAAGTCGTGGGTAATTACTGCGTTTACATGCCTCAATCGGGAACATGTATGCAATATCGTGCATCGAACCGGGGCGACCCAGAAATACGGCCCCTGCCGGAACTTTCTGTGGGGTGTCTGAGCCTCCGTTTTTCTACTCCACCTCGCGGGTTTATCAGCGGACAAGGCGAATACCCCGAGGTCGTACGGAAATCAAAGGGTTCCGTGATGACGAGAGACGACGTCTCTCGAAGGGCTTGCCTCCGAGGCGATTCACCAGGTTTCAACGGCTCTCGAGCGCCGAACGGAGGCGTTCGCGGTGAAACCGAACCGCCTCGGAGCCGGTTCGTTCCGGATATCCGGGGCGGGTGAGGGCTCCCTCGGAATCGACGGCGGCCTCGAGGATCGCTGCGACCCGCTCGCCGTGTCCGACGGCCGGCACCGACCGAACCCCCCGGTATCCCTCCCGGATCGCCCCTCGGAGCTCCGTCCTATCGTCGAGATACCAGTCGGCGACGAGGTGATCGAGCTTCGCCAAGCCGACACCGGCGCTGGCCGAAAGCGGCTCTCCCCAATCGAGGAACGCGGCGATCTCCCCGCCGTCGACGACCGCGTTTCCCGGACGGAGATCCCACGGAAACAGCCGCGGTGTCGGAGATCGTGTCCGCGACGAACCGACCGCCACCCGAATCGGTTCCTCGAGGTCGGCAAACGTCCCCGGGAGCGCGTCGATCCCGGCTTCGACGTAGCGGTCGAGCCACGCCCCGAACGACGTCGGTCCAGTCGCCCGAAGCCCCCGATCGGTCGCTGCGACCGGACCGAAGCGGTCGAACTCGAAGGCCCTGTGTAGCTCGGCGAGCGCGCTCCCGAACCGCCGGGCGATCCGCCTTCGGTCCCCGTCCGGCAGAGAGAGGAACCGTTCGTGGAGGTTTTCCCCGTCGATCCACTCTACGACGCGGTAACCGTGGCCCTCGATTAGCCCGGATTCGAGGATCGACGGGACCGGGATCGATGTCCGGGCGTCGATTTCGCGGCACAGACGCGTCGCCGTCGCGAGCGCGTCGGGGTCGACCGACCGCTGGAGGACGAGCCGTTCCCCGCTTTCGAGTGTCACGATCGCCGTCTCCTTTCGGTTCCCCTCCGCCGGACGGGTGCTCGATTCGATCGAGAAGCCGGGGCGGACGGACGCAAGCGCCGTCCCGATCCACTCGCTCATCGAGACCCCTCGAGGACCCCCCGGAGATCAGCGAGCGATTCGAGCACGTACTCGGGGCGGAACGGACGGGGGTCGAGCGAGTCCGAACCACACCAGGCTGCGTCGATGCCGGCGTTCTGTGCGCCGGCGACATCGAACGCGAGCGAATCGCCGACGTAGACGGTTTCGCCGGGATCGGCGTCCAGCGATCCGAGCGCGGCGTCGAAGGGATCACGGTTCGGTTTCCGCCGCCCGAGGTCGGCGGCGTAGACGACCGTCTCGAAGGTATCGCCGAACGGGAGCACGTCGAGTTTGGCCGCCTGCCTCGATTCGGGGCCGTTCGTCACGACGCCGATCCGCGCGACGCGTCCGGCAGCTTCGATTGCCTCGACGGCACCGGGCCGCGGGACGACGTTCGAGTAATCGACGACCTCGAGGAACCCACGGGCGAGTCCGGCGGCGTCGACCGGCGCCCGGCCGTGCCGTGCCGCAACGCGTGCGAACCCCGCAGCGAGGTACCCGACCGGATCGTCGTGGTCGGGCGGCTCCTCGAGGGCGCCCCACAGCTCCGTCGCAGTCCCGAACGGCTCGACCCCGGCAGCTTCGAAGGCGTCCGCGTAAACGGTCGTGCCGGGTTCGGCGCTCTCACAGAGCGTTCCATCGAGATCGAAGAGGACGGTCGAATACGACACAGACGGCGTACGGTCCCGACCGACAAAACCGTCCCGGCCGCCGGTCGACCGGTACCCTTTTTCAGCGGCTCCCCCGAGCCACACGTATGACAGACCGGGGGCCGCTCTCCGCCGTTTCACCGCTCGATGGCCGCTACGCGCGATACACCGAACCGCTCACAGAATACGCCAGCGAAGCCGCCCTCATGCGGGCCCGCATCGAGGTCGAGGTCGAGTATCTGATCGCGCTTGCCGACCTCGAAGACACGCCGCTCTCGCTCGATACGGCGACACGGTCGGCGCTCCGGGAGCTGTATCGGTCCTTCGATGCCGACGACGCCGACATCGTCAAGCGACTCGAAACGGAGGGATACAGCGGCTACAGCGCGACGAACCACGACGTGAAGGCCGTCGAGTATTTCATCCGGCTGCACCTGCCCGAGGAGGACGTCCAGGGGCCGTGGGTGCATTTCGGGCTGACGAGCGAGGACGTGAACAACCTCGCCCACCGGCTGCTTCTCAAGCCGGCCGTCACGGACGTACTCGTCCCGGCGCTTCGGGAGCTTCGGGACACGCTCACCGCGGAGGCGAAACAGTACCGCGACCTCCCGATGTTGGCTCGGACCCACGGCCAGCCCGCAACGCCGACCACCTACGGGAAGGAACTCGCCGTCTACGCCGCCCGTCTGGGCCGCGCGCTCGGCCGCCTCGAGGCCGCGGTCGCGGAGCTCTCCGGGAAACTCGCCGGCGCGTCCGGAACCTACGCCGCACACCACGCCGCCTATCCCGAGGTCGAGTGGCGCGCCTTCGCCGCCGAGTTCGTCGGCTCGCTCGGCCTCGAACACACGGCGCTCTCGACGCAGGTCAACCCCTGCGACGACCTCGCGGCGGTTTTCGATGCCCTTCGGGGAGTCAACAACGTCCTGCGGGACCTCGACCTCGATATGTGGCTCTACGTCTCCGATCGGTATCTCGGTCAGGAGGCGTCGGAAGGGGAAACGGGCTCCTCGACGATGCCCCACAAGGTGAACCCGATCGACTTCGAGAACAGCGAGGGGAACCTGACGAAAGCCAACTCGGACCTCACGTTTCTCGCCGATTACGTCACGACCTCGCGGCTCCAGCGTGACCTCTCGGACTCGACGGTGAAGCGGACCATCGGCGCGGCGCTTTCGCACTGTCTCATCGGCTATGAAAAGACCGGAAACGGCCTCTCGAAAGTCACGCCGAACGAGCGCGTCATGCGGGGGGAACTGGAAGCCAACCCCGAGGTGATCGGCGAGGCGGTCCAGACGATCCTTCGCCGGGAGGGCGACACCGACGCCTACGAACGGATCAAGGAGCTCACCCGCGGCCAGCGCGCCTCACTCGACGATTTCCGGGATCTCTTCGACGATCTCGACGTCGGCGAATCCGTCCGCGAGGAGCTACACGCCCTGACGCCCGCGGGATACACCGGTGTCGGCGACGAACTGGTCGACGAGCTGTAGCCGCCCGGCGCTTGCGCCGGCGAAAAGCACTTGTCAGTACTGGACACAGCCGGAGGCATGACGACCGAGCCCTCCGATCTCGGCGACGACAGCCGAGGCTGTCAGAAATGTGGCCACACCGAAACCGAGACCGACACGATCGCAACGACCGGAAGCGGTCTCTCGAAGTTCTTCGACATTCAGAATCGGCAGTTCACCGTCGTTTCCTGCACCAACTGCGGCTACTCGGAGCTGTATCGGGGCGACTCCTCTGGGAACATCGTCGATATCTTCCTGGGGTGAAAACCGTCGGCAGCCGACCGCTCAGCGGTTCCCGGACGCTTCGTCCTCCAGCCGCGTCAGATCCTCGAACGTCTCCCGGCGGCGCGTCACGCGGTCCCTATCGCCTTCGATCGCGACCTCGGCGGGCTTCGGCTGGGAGTGAAACTGGCTGGCGAGGTTGATGCCGTAGGCGCCGACGTTGCCGATCGCGAGGAGGTCCTCCGCCTCCGGTCGCGGGATCGGCCGGTCGGTACAGAACACGTCGGCGCTGGTACAGAGCGGCCCGCCGACGCTCGACTCGACGGGCTCGCGACCGCTGCCGGTCACGTTCCGGATGTGGTGATACGAATCGAACATCGCGGGGCGGATCAACGAGGTGAGGCCGGCGTCGACGCCGACGACGCGCGTTTCGGACGTCTCCTTGATCGTGTTGACGCGCGTGAGCAACGCGCCGGCGTCGGCGACGAGATACCGCCCCGGCTCCAGGGCGATCGTCGCGTCCACGCCGGCGGTCACCTCCCGGACCATCTCCGCGGCGGCTTCGATATCCAGCGGCGGCTCATCGGGGCGGTACGGCACACCGAACCCGCCGCCCAGATCGAGGAACTCGAGGTCGCCGACGCGTTCGGCGAGGTCCGCGACTCTCCGCAGCGCGCGCCGATGGTCGTCGAGGTCCTCGGAGAGGACGCCGCTTCCGACGTGGGCGTGGAGGCCGACGAATTCGAAGCGCTCGCGGGCCGATTCGACGATATCGGGGGCCTCCTCGTAGGGAATCCCGAACTTCGCGTCCTTGCCGGTCGCGACTTTCTCGTGGTGGCCGGTCCCGATACCGGGGTTGACGCGCAACGCGAGCCGGCCGTCGAAGCCGCGGTCCTCGAGCCGATCGAGCGTCATCTCGGCCCCGGCGGTAACCGTCAGCTCGGGCGTGTCCTCCCAGAGATCGACGGCGTAGTCGAGGTCGCCGTCGGGCGGGTTGACAGCGGTGTACTGGAGGTCTTCGGGTTCGACCCCGGCGGCAAGCGCCCGGTGTAACTCCCCCGCGGCGGCGCACTCGATGTCGGCACCGGCGTCGTACAGCGTCCGGACGACGGCACGGCCGGTGTTGGCCTTGACGGCGTACATGACGTGGGCGAACTCGAAGGCCGATTCGAAGCGTGCGAAGTTCTCGCGGACCCGGTCGAGATCGCTGACATACAGCGGCGTCCCGTGCTCGGCGGCGAGCCGTTCGAGGCGGTCGTCGTCCCAGTCGTCGAGCCGTTTTACCGCCGCAGTATCGACGAGACTCATAGGGAATACAGCCGGGACGGGAGATAACAAGGGTTCCGCTTCCGGACGGTTGTCGGCTCAATCCGCGGCTTCTGCCGCCGGGATCTCCGAGCCCTCCTCGGAGCCGTCGTCGCCGAAGTAGAACGCCTCTTCGTCCCCCTCCTTTGGGTCGGTTCCCGTGTCGGGTTTCGGGTCGGTTCCCGTGTCGACTCCTGCGTCGACCTCTTCACCGGTCTCGAACGTCTCGAGGGCGGCCGAGAGACGGTCCGCCTGCTCGGAAAGCGCCGTGACCGACTCCGCAGCCCCCCGGAGGCGTTCCACACTTTCGGCCGTCTCAGTCGCGACTGTGTCGGCTCGATCGGCGGTCGCATCGCCGATGTCGGCGAGCTCGTCTACCCGCGCGGAGATGTCGCTTGCGACCTGTGCCTGCTGATCCGTGGCCGAGCTGATCTCCGCGGCGCTTTCCTCGACGCGGGCCGTATCGTCGGCGATCGCGACGAACGCCTCTGTGGCCGCATCGGCCGTCTCGACGGCGTCCTCGAGCCGGTCGGTCAGGTCGTCGACATCGGACGCGACCGCGTGGGTCTCCTCGTCGATATCCTCGATGAGCGCCTCGATCTCGCCCGCCGACTGGTGTGTCTCCTCGGCGAGCGATTTCACCTCGTCGGCGACGACCTCGAACCCCTCGGTTCCGGCCTCGGAACGGGCAGCCTCGATCGAGGCGTTCAACGCGAGGATGTTCGTCCGATCGGCGACCTCGTCGATGAAGGAGACGATCTCGCGTATCGACTCGGTACGGTCGACGAGCCGCGAAACCGCCTCGTCGGTCTCGGTTGCGATCTCCGAGGCGGCGTGGAGCGCGTTTCTCGCCGCTTCGACTTCGGTGACACCGTCGTCGGCGCTCTCGGCCGTCCGGGTCGCGATCTCGGACAGTTCGTTCGACGCAGCGGCGATCTCCTCGACGGTCGCCGACAGCGTCTCCGCGTCACCCGACAGCGAGGCGAGCGTCTCGGACTGTCTGGCCGCGTCGTCGGCGATCTCTCCGACCTTTTCGGCGTTGGTCTCGCTGGTCTCGCTGACCGCCGAAAGCTCCCGACGGGCGTCCGCGCTCGCTTCGGCGACCTCGTCGGCGAACGGCTTCGCTCGGCCGATAGCCGTCTCGAACGCCTCGAGTTGACCGTTGTAGGAGTCGACAACCCCATCGAAGCGATCGTCGGTCCCCTCCTCGGGGAGACGAACGGTCAGATCCCCCTCGCTCGCCCGGGCGCTTGCGGCCTCGAACTCCGTTATCAACTGCTGGAGCCGGGCCGACCGGGCCTCGAGATCCCCGATCGCCGACGAGAGGTTCTCGGCCATCCGATCCAGGGAATCGCCGAACTCACCGGGGACGGATCGGTCGAGAACGGGGTCGTCGAACGACTCGTTTGCGAGCGCGTCGGCCTGGCGTCCGGTCACGCGGAGCGTCTCCTGCATTCGACCGAAGGAACCGGCCAACGAGCCGATCTCGTCGGTCTGTTCGACCGTCGGTGACGCACCGTCGAGGGACCCGGCGGCGACGGTTTCGGTGCTTGACTCGAGTTCCCGGAGCGGGGCGATCAGATCCGCCCGGACGATAAGGGCCGTATTGAAGAAGGCGACGACCGAGAGGAAAAACAACCCGCCGGCGACGACGAGTGCTGTCGTCCCCTCGAAGATCACGACGGAGGCGGCAAGCGAGATACCGGCCGCGAACTGGATACCGACGGCCGCCATGATTTTCCACCAGAGGGACCTATCGATACCGAGAAGCGCCATCGTACCCCAGAGGAGACGCCGGTAGGCGGATCCAAGCGTTCCTCCCGGGCCGGACGTAGATGTGGCGGTGGCCATACGGGGTCGTTTGAGGGAGGGGTTCTAAACTGGCCGGGGAGGCTCAGCGGACGAAACCGACCGAACACGTCTTTCCCGGCTGGTCGAACTCAACGGTTCGAGCGCTACGGGCCGTCCTCGAATGTTCCCGCGGCGGTATCAGCCGTCTGGGTAACGCCTCACCGCGCCGAAGACGACCCGGAAACGTCAGACCGCACGGAAGACACGTATGGTGTCCCGTGCGGTCGGTTCGCGGATCAGCTGGGCGAGTCCGAGATCCGTGAAAACCGCCTTCCAGTCGCGGTGATACAGGGGGAACTCGTCGTCGACGTAGCTGACCGCCTCCGCCCCCCGCCCGCGGTCGGGGCTGTTCCCCTCGTTTTCGGCAGTAATCAACAGATCGTCGGTGAGCCGAACCAGCGCCTCGAACACCCATTCGTTCTCCGGGTGGACGTGTTGGAGGGTCTCGACCGAATACACGACATCGAACGCGCCGTCGGGAAACGTCGGAACGATGTCCTCTATCGCGCCGGTCCGGAAGGTCCCGGTCGCCGCGAGCTCGGGGTACTGTGCTCGCATTACGTCGAACGCGTCGTCGTTGATGTCGACACCGGTGAGGTCTTCGTAGCCGTTCTCGAGTAAGTGTGCGAGGTGGCGGCCGGAGCCACACCCGACCTCGAGGATCGCCGCGTCGTCGTCGACGTAATGCGAAAACACCTCCCCGAGCGTTTCGCTCACTTCGTTCGGACCGATCCGGGCGTAGTACTCCGGCGAGTACTTCCCGACGCGTTCGGCCCAGTCACGGCGAACGTCTTCCGGATCCATGACTGTACAGAGGGCGTTGTCTCCTATAAGCGGTGTCGTATCCGCCAAACGGGGCGAAACGACCGGCCCCGGATATCTCCTCGAGCGCCCCGAACGCTCGTTCAGGCTTTCAGTACCGTCGCGCGATCGACCGAACGACCGTCCGTCGCCGGTCACCGAGCTTTCGGATCCCCTCGAGCGCCGCCGAGAGCACCGGAAACGGCGTCTCGAGCGATCGGTACAGATACTCCTGCAGGAACGTGCCGGTCGAACGCCCCCGTACCGACCTGTTGTTCGTGTGAATCTCGTGTTGTCGGTCCTCGAGGAGCTGTTCGCACTCCTCGAGGGCGTCTTCCAGCGACGCCTCGTACTCGAGGAGCTCGTCGAAGGAAGCGTGATGCAGCCGCGTCGGATCGATCCGATCGAACACCGGCTCGACTTCGGTAAGCCGCGAGCGGGCGTTCACCACCGACCGCCGTTCGACGGCCAGCGTTTCGAGATAACGTTTGCGCTCGAGTGCCGAGTTGGACGACTGCCGAACGAGGAGTTCCTGGAGCGGTCGGGTGAACCGCATCCCATCGTCGATCACGGTCGCTATCTCACCGTTGAACTCCGCGGCGATGTTTTCCGTGAACGCTTCGCCGTAAACGTCGTCATACCCTGGAACGGACATAACGGTCTGTCGATACTGTGTCCGGACATCGCTTATCGCTCCGGTGTCGCGTTGCTTTCCCGCGAGCAACGCCGCTTCCGCTCCGGGCGCCGGTGCCGATCCGACCGACATCGATTCGACCTCGGCGGCGAACGCTTCGAAGGCCTCGCGCTCGGCTTCGGTGAAGGCACGCTCGTCGTCGATCGCATCGACGGCGTTGCCTATGTATCCCCCGGCAAAGACCGCGCCGGTGATCCACTGTCGGTTGCCAGCCCAGTACAACAGGTGGTCCTTGCCGGGGAGAGTATACAGCATGTGGACGGCGCTTGTATACAACACCTGGACGGCGTTCGTGTACAGTACGCCCGAAACGGTTCCGACGAACTGGAGGAGCCAAACGGGAGCGATCTTCGGAAACAGGAAGACGCTAAAAAGCAAGCCGAGAACCGAGAGCAACAGGCTCGCTCCCGGGAACCGGCCGGGTCCCAACGATACTCTCGCATGCATACTGCACCCTACTACCTCGGCTGGTATTAGCTTTCAGGGTGATCCGGAGGTTCGGGATCGGTCGGGATCGGAGGAACCGAGACCGCCGTTCGATCGACAATCCGGTGCAAACGGTTAACTCCCCGGCCCTCGCGCGTAAAAACGATGCCCAACGGATCGGTGGGTCCACGCCGGATCGTCGGCGGCGTCGGGCTCTGGTTGCTCCTCTATTTCGGCCTCTCGGCGGTTCTTTTCGGCGTCTTTTCGGTCGTCGGTGTCACGCCCCCGGCGGGGAGTTCGCTCCCGGCCGTCGCGTTCGGGCTCGGCGTCGTCGTGACCGGGCTCGCTTTTCTCGCCGTGGTGATCGATCGGTTGCTCTTCTCGCGGGAGCCGACCGACTTCCTGATGCGGCAATCGGTCTGGGTCGTGGTGTTCGTTGTTCTGACGGTTCTGGCCACCGCGGCCGTCGTGAGCCGGATGAACCTCACGCCGGGGGACGCGGTGTTGTTCGGGATCGTCGTCGCGTTCCCGACGACCATGATACTTTTCGCCGCCATCAACTTCGCGCGATACCGTTCCATGGAACATCGGCCGTGAGTCGACCCGCCACCGGCCCGTGCCCGTCCGGAACCGTCGCGGTCAGTTTGCCGTCGAGACGATCTTAACGACGTCGCCCTCGGAGAGCTCGTGGTCTTCCCCGATCCTGCGGCTTGCCCTGGCGTCGACGGCGTGGAGGTACCCTTCCCCGATATCGGAGTGAACGGCGAAGGCGAGTTGCTTCGGTGTCGCGCCGCTCGCCAACAGAAAGGCGTCCGGAAGGACGGTGCCCTGTCCGTCGGTCCAACGCGTCTCGTTTTCGACCGGATAGACCGTGATGCGATCGAGTACACCGTATACGGCCTCATCGAGTGCGGCCTGGACACCGGTTCCCCCCCATTCGTCGACGACAGACCGGATCCGATCGAGCCCTTCACGCTGCGTTTCGGAGATCTCACCGTCGATCGAGAAACCGTCGTCGCCGGGGTCATACTCGATAACGCCGGCTTCCGTGGCTCCACGCAACGCGAGCTCACCCTCCGCCGTACAGGGGATCACTCGATCGGCCGCCCCCTGAAGCCGCTCGATGTTTCCCTCGGGAGCGATGTCGGCTTTGTTCGCAACGACGACGATCGGCTTCGTCCGCTCCCGGAGAAGCCGCGCCAGTTTCTCGCGGTCGCCGTCCTCCCAGGCCATCGGATCGTCGGCGTACTCCAGTTCACGGAGGACGACCGCCACGTCGTGTTCGCTCGCACCGATGCCCGTGAGCAGCTCCGAAAGCGCCGCCTCGAGGTCGAACTCCGGTGACCGTGACTGCCGCTCGATCGTCTCCCAGTTCCGGTGGACGATCCCCGCAAGCCACAGATCCATCTCGTCTTCGATGAAGTGGATGTCCTCGACGGGATCGTACGAACCGACTTCGACGGGTTCGCCCGCCTCGTTCGTCCCGCCGGCGGCGTCGACGACGTTGAGGATGACGTCGGCGTTCGTCAGTTCGTCGAGGAACTGGTTGCCGAGCCCTTTCCCCTCGTGGGCACCCGGAACCAGCCCGGCCACGTCGAGCAGTTCGATCGGGACGTAGCGTTTCCCGGCGCGGCAGTTCTCGTTGCCACAGCGCTCCTCGAGATCCAAGCAGGGACACCGGGTCCGGGCGTGGCTGACACCGCGGTTGGCATCGATCGTCGTAAAGGGGTAGTTGCCGATATCCACGTCAGCGCGTGTCGCAGCCTTATAAAATGTCGACTTGCCGGCGTTCGGCTTGCCGGCGAGGGCGACCGAAAGCATACCCCGGCTACCGGAGGCTCGCGTATATGTGTCCCGGTAGCCGGCGGTGCCACGGTGTCTCACGCTCTTTGCCCCTCCCGCGCCCCCGTCCCTCCGGAGCCACGCTCACGTTCCCTCCCGGCCCTCGGAGCCTGAATCGTCCTCGGCGTCGGCGATAGCGGCCGCGATATCTCCGGTTCCGCCTTTGTCGCGGCCGTTTCTTCCGACGGATCCCCACCCGAAATCGCTCTCCGAGAGCGGACGAACCGCCGGTTCGGGATCGGGGTCCTCAACGGTATCACCGCCCGCGGACGCTTCGCCGCCCCTCTCGTCGTGGTCGAGCGTTCCGTCGCCGTGGCCCGACCGCTCCGTGTCGCCGCTCGCCGGCCCTCCGTCTCCTCTCTCGCCTGCGTCCCCGAACGTGATCCCGTCGCGGGCGCGGATCGTCCCGTCGACTTCGGCCGCCTCGGAGAGCGTACACCGTTCACACGAGATGTCGCCGCGGACGCGAACGCCGGGGGCGATCCGAACGTCGCCGTTGCGCGTCGTCACGTCGCCGTGGACTACTGTCCGCCGGCCGAGCCGGACCGAGCGCTTCGACCGGAGGCTGCCGAACACCTCGGTGTCGGCCCCGACATCGATCTCGGCGGCGCGGATGTTGCCGTGGAGCCGACACTCCTCGCCGATCGAGGCCGGCGTCGAAACGCGCCAGGCGTCGTCGGAGACACGCGACCCCCGCGGGATCCGCGCGGGATCGGCCCCCGAGTCGTCCCCGAAGGCCTCGGCGGCGACCTCCTCGGCGGCCTCCTCCTCGCCGATCCGGAGCAGATGCGAGAGATAGACGAAAAGGAAGACGATGGTCGGCATCGGGTTCCGGATGACGATCCAGCCGTTGGCCTCGAACCCCTCCTCGATGTCGACGTCGTCGCCGATATCTAGGTCCCCGGAGACGATGAGCTGGCCGGTGATGTGGACGCGCTCGCCGAGATAGGCGTCGTTGCCGACGAGGACGTTCCCGTCGACCTCACACCACATATCGAGCCGGCAGTCGCCGTCGGCTTCGATGTCGCCGCCGAACGTGACGCGCTCCCCGGCTACGACACCGCCGCCCCGGACGCCGAGTTCGATCACGCTTTGGCCGCCGACGAGGACGTCTCCGTCGGTGACGAGGTCGTGCTCTTTTACGTGCGTCCCGTCCGGGATCACGAGTTCCTCGAGAGGGTCCGAGCCGAACACGGTGTGTTTCTGTTCCGCGGGTGTATTAACCTCTCCGGCGGTGTCTGACGCGGGTCTGACGCCGGCTTCCACGGACGGAGCGGGCCGGGGCGGCTCACGGTTGGACGGGGAGACTCCCCATCGATCCGTTCTCGTCGGCCTTATGAGTGAGAACGGCCAACCCGTAGTATGACCGTTCTATCGTTCGATCAGGAGGGCGTCGATGTCGTCTACGAAGGAACCGAGTTCCGTATGGAGAAGGCTCTGATAGAGGACGCCGCCGGGAAGGACTACCCCGACGTGACGGATCACGAGGTCCTTCAGATGATCGAGGAAGATCCCTCGCTGTCCGGGGAGCCGCGGCGGATCGCCGAGATACTGGCCTGAATCGGCACACAGAGCGGAATCGAACCGGATCGAAGTCGGGACCGGAGCGGTGGCCTGTTTCCTCCGGCGGAGCGATACTTATAATTGGGTCCGCCCGAACCCCGAGACATGGACGTCGCCGAACTCCGATCGGAACTCAGCCACTCCTCGTTCGTCGCTGCGGGCGGTACCGTCGCCGCCTACGGCCTCATCATCCTGGGGATGACGCTGCTGCTTTTCGCGGTTCCGTATCTGATCTTCCTGTCGTTTTGAGCGGGCGCGACAGGGAGATATAAAATCGGAAGTAAGCGACCGGTTCCTCAGGCGAACGTCTTCGAGACCTCGTCGGCGTCCTCTTCGGTCTGTTTGATCTTCCGCCACGCGCCCTCGAAGTCCTCGGTCCTGACTTCGACGCGGTCGTCCCGAATGGCGTACATCCCTGCCTCCGTACAGATCGCTTTGATGTCCGCGCCGGAGGCCCCGGCGGCAAGGTCCGCGAGATCGGCGAAGTCGACGTCGTCGGCGACGTTCATCCCACGGGTGTGGATCTCGAAGATCAGCTCCCGACCCTCGAAGTCCGGCTTCGGAACCTCGATGAGCCGGTCGAAGCGGCCTGGACGGAGGATGGCCCGATCGAGCATATCGAAGCGGTTCGTCGCCGCGATGATCGAGATCTGACCGCGGTCCTCGAAACCGTCCATCTCGGCGAGCAACTGCATCATCGTCCGCTGGACCTCGGCGTCGCCGGAGGTCTTGGACTCGGTCCGCTTGGCCGCGATCGCGTCGATCTCGTCGATGAAGACGACGGCCGGCTCCTGTTGGCGGGCGAGTTCGAAGAGATCGCGGACGAGCTTTGCGCCCTCGCCGATGAATTTGTGGACGAGCTCGGAGCCGGCCATCTTGATGAACGTCGCGTCCGTCTGGTTGGCGACGGCCTTGGCGAGCATCGTCTTCCCGGTCCCTGGCGGGCCATGCAGGAGGACGCCCGACGGCGGATCGATGCCGACCTCGTCGAACATCTCCGGGCTCTCGATCGGCATCTCGACGGTTTCGCGGACCTCATCCATCTGCTCGTCGATACCGCCGATGTCTTCGTAGGAGACGTCCGGCGACTGATCGACCTGCATCACCCGTGCTCGGACGTCGGTTTCGCTGTCGAGCTGTTTGACGATCGACAGCGAGTTGTTCACCGCGACGCGGTCATCCGGCGAAAGCTCCGCACGCATGTCGTCCGTGACCTCCGTGAGCGCCTCCTGGTTGTTGCCGTGCTGTTTGATGATGACGCCCTCGTCGGTCAGCTCCTGTACCGTCGCAACGAAAAGCGGCGATTGTTTGAGTTTCTTGTTCTCGTGGGTCAGCCGTTCGAGTTTCTGTTGATACTTGTTGTTCTCAGCGTTGGCGTCGAGGAGTTTGTCACGCATCTCGTCGTTCTGCTGTTCGAGAATCTCCAGGCGCTCCTCGAGCGCGTCCAGTTTCTGTTGCTGTGACGCGTCGTCCCCGTAGGGGAGGTCGACATCGTCAACAGTGTTGCTCATTACCGGGATCGTAGCGCCTGTACTCATAAGAGGTTTCGGGTCATGCCAGATGTTGTATCGACAGCACACGGTCGGCTGACCGATCGATACAGGCCCTAAAGCGCGAGAACCGAGCCGTTCGACGGGGCGAGGGGCTGACCACCCTCGGGTCGGGTTCATTCGATTTCGTCCACCGGTATCAGCCCCGAGCTATACACTTGGATAGGACGGTTGCGACGCCCGATGGGACCCGTCCCGGCCGAATCCATCAAAACCGCTGTCCGACGGTGTATCACCGGCTCCTCGGCGCTCGTCGCCCGCGTGTAATTACTCTGAAAAATATTTTGACATAGTAACTATTATTATGCGTCATGGGATACTAGCGGATACGATGAGCACAGCCGAAGTCGACGCGGACACGGACGACGTTACCTGGGACGCCGTCGCCGAGCTCCCCCCGAGCGCAAAGCTGGTCGCGAAAGTACTCGAGTACAACGATCGGCTCACACAGAGCCAACTCGCCTCGGAGACGATGTTGCCGTCGCGAACCGTCCGGTACGCCATCACCCGCTTAGAAGAGGTCGGGGCCATCGAGTCGCGTTTTTCCTTTACCGACGCCCGAAAGCGCGTGTATACGCTCGACGACGGGCTCGATCGAAGGGGAGTCTGACCGGCGGGACCCGACCGACACCCGCCGAAAGGGACGGCGGGACGGTGTCGGACGCCGTGATTTATATACTGAGGGTGGGGCATCCGTCCATACGATGGACGAGGACACGCTCGGGGCCGAACGGGGGGCCTCGGTCCCGGGAGCAAAGGAGGGTGACGGGATGGAGCGAACGCGGGATATAAAGGCGTCGCTGCGGCGTCTCGTCGGCCCGGACCCGGAAACGACCATCGAGTTGGCGGCCGATGCGACCGGGGACCTGGAGGCGGCGGCGCGGTTTGTCGACTCCGTCGGACTCGACAGACTGACCGCGGCGATCGAAGCGACGACGGATGGGGCTTGTGAGACCCGCGGCCGACGCGCGTTGGAGTCGTTCCGCCGCTTTCAACGCGCCGCGGCCGGCGAGTTCGACCCCGAAAGCGATCGATCCGGCGGGAGTCACGAACCGGACGGCGACCACGTTCACCCCGGTCGCGGAACCCATTTAAGACACGACGGCGAACGTCCGTTCCGATGACACGGGTGCTTCACACCGCGGACACCCACATCGGATACCGTCAGTACCACAGCCCGACGCGCCGGGCGGATTTCCTCGACGCCTTTCGACAGGTTGTGCTCGACGCGGTCGAATCCGATGTGGATGCCGTCGTCCACGCCGGCGACCTCTTCCATGACCGTCGTCCGGGGCTGTCCGATCTCCTCGGTACACTCGATGTGCTCGAAACGCTCTCCGAGGCGGGGATTCCGTTCCTCGCGGTCGTCGGGAACCACGAGGTCAAACGTTCGGCGCAGTGGCTCGATCTGTTCGAGGCGATGGAACTGGCGACGCGATTGGGCGATACGCCGACGGTAATCGGGGACACCGCCTTTTATGGTCTCGATTTCGTTCCCAGCTCACAGCGTGCCGACCTCGAGTACAGGTTCGAACCACACGAGTGTGCCCACGCCGCGCTCGTCTCGCATGGCCGATTCAGCCCGCTCGTCCCGGATTACGGCAACGTACAGTGGGACTTGGAAGCGGTGTTGGATTCCGCGTCCGTCCCGTTCGATGCCGTGTTGCTCGGCGACGAACACGCCCCGACCACGGCGGAACTCGACGGCACATGGGCGACGTATCCGGGATCGACCGAGCGGGCGAGCGCGGGCGAGCGGGACGACCGCGGCTACAACCTCGTGGAGTTCGACGGCGACGTCCGCCTTTCGCGGCGGGGGATCGAAACGCGTCCGTTCGTGTTCGTCGATCTCGAACTCGGCGAGCACGAAGGGATCGAACGGGTCCGCGATCGTCTTCGGGAACACGACCTCGAAGGGGCGGTCGTCCACGTCACGCTCGAGGGGGACGGTGCGTCGGTTCAACCGGCCCGGATCGAGTCGTTTGCCACCGAGGCTGGCGCTCTCGTCGCCAGAGTGAAGGACAAACGGGAGCTCGAGGAGTCCGGGGCGGAGCTCGACGTCTCCTTCGGCGATCCCGATGAGGCGGTCGCCGAACGCGTCCGTGAGCTCGGGCTCAGCGACGCGGCCCGCGATCTCGACGAGACCATCCGGGCGAGCGACGTCGCGGACACGAACGTTACCGACGAGGCCGAACGCCGCGTCGAGGAGCTCCTGGACGAACCGACCGCTTTCCAGCGGAGGGCGGCGGCGAGCGACGAGGCGGCCGAAAGCGTCGATGGCGGGGCGGAGAACGGAGATGCGGTCCCCGAGGAACCCGCGGCCAACGACGCGGAACCGGAAGCACGAACCGACGGTGCCGACACGGAGGCGGACGATACGGGGACGACGGACACCGGAGGGCAATCGCGCCCACCGTCCGGCGGGTCGGCCGACCAGCCGGCTGATGGGGAGGGGCAATCGTCCATGGAGGAGTACCTGTGAAGTTCGAACGGATCCGGTTGCGGAATTTCAAACCCTACGACGACAGCGAGTTGACGCTTCGTCCCGGGGTCACGGTCATCCACGGCGTCAACGGCAGCGGGAAGTCATCGTTGCTCGAGGCGTGTTTCTTCGCGCTGTACGGTTCGGACGCCATCGACGGCACGCTCGACGATGCGATCTCCAACGGTGCCGAAGAGCTGACCGTCGAGCTGTGGTTCAGCCACGATGGCGGCTCCTATCGCGTCGAACGGGAGATAAAGCTCCGCGGTGACACGGCACAGACGACGACGTGTCTGTTGGAGACTCCCGACGGTACGATCGAGCAGGTGACCGACGTCGAGAACCACATCGAGAAACTGCTCCGGATGGACGCCGACGCCTTCGTCAACTGTGCGTACGTCAGACAGGGCGAGGTGAACAAGCTCATCAACGCGTCGGCGGACGACCGCCAGGACATGATCGACGACCTCCTCCAGTTGGGCAAACTCGAGGAGTACAGAGAGCGGGCGAGCAACGCCCGCCTCGGTGTCAAGCACGTCCGAAACGACAAACAGGGTGCGCTCACGCAGGTCGACGAGCAGATCGAAAAAAAGGAAGGCAAAGATCTTCACGGCCGACTCAACTCGATGGAGGCGGAGCTAGCCGACGTCGAGGCGGACATAGAAAAGAAAGAACGGAGCCGCCGGGAGGCCCGCGAAACGTTACAGTCGGCCGAGGAGACGATCGAGGAGTACGACGGGAAACGCGAGGAGATCCGGACGTTGGAGGGGGAGATCGAGGACCTTACCGCCAGTATCGCGGAGACAGAACGGGAACGCGAAACGCTCACAAAGCGACTCCGGACCGTTCGCGAAAACGCCGAAACGGTGCGGACAGCCCTCGAGGACGCCGTCGCTGAAACCGAACTCGAGTCGGCCGATCCGGACGCCGTCGAGAAGCGGATCGAACAGTACACCGAGGAGCTCGATGCGATACGGGACGGTATCGAAACGCATCGTCTCGAGGCCCAAGAGTGCGCCGGAAAGGCGGAGACGAAACGCGAGCGAGCGACGGAACTCCGAGGAGAAGCCACGGAGACACGTCGGGAAGCGGAGGCCCTCGACGACGAAATCGAGGCGGACCGGGCGGAACTGGCCGGGAGACACGACCGGCTGGAGACGCTCGACGACGAGATCGAAACGCTTCGGGAGACGCTCGCGGAGGCACCGGTCGAACAGGCGTCGATCGAGGACCATCGCGACGCCGTCGCCGACGAACTGACAGCCGCCAGAGAGCGGGTCGCGGAGGTACGTACTGACCTGAAGAACGCCCGCGCGGACGTCGAGGAGGCCGAGGAGCTCCTCGCGGAAGGGAACTGTCCGGAGTGTGGACAGCCGATCGAGGGCGCTCCGTGTGTCGAATCGCTCGAGGCGGACAGAAAGCGCGTCGAAAAGCGGCGTTCGGCGCTCGAAACGGCCGAGTCGCGAGTCGAGGAACTCGAAGCGAAGCGCGAACGCGCCGAGACGTTCGTCCGGACCGTCTCCGAGCTCGAGCGGCTCGAGGAAAGGCGGTCGAACGTCGGATCGCTGATCGAGGGCGAAACGGAGCGGATCGAGGCGAAAGCGGATCGGGCAGAGCGTCTCCGCGAGGAGGCAACCGAAGCCGAAGCGGCGGCTGACGAGGCGGAAAAAGCCGCCGAGGAGGCCGAGAAGAAGGCTGATGCGGCCCGGGAGACCATCGGCGAGTTGAACACGAGGAAAGTCCGACTCGACGAGAAGCGCGAACGGCTCGAAGGGATCTCGGAGCTACTGGCGGAACTCGAGGCGAACGAGCGGGACATCGAAACGTTCCGTGAGCGGCGGGACAACAAAGCCGAGCAAAACGACCTGCGCCGCGAGCGGCTTACCGACAAGCGAAACCGGAAACGGGAACTCGAGGAGGCGTTCGACGAATCTGCCCTCGAGGACGCAACCGAGCGGAAAGGGAAGGCAGAAAACTACCTCGAGGAAGTCGAGACGTATCTCGAAAACAAACGGGCGCGTCGCGAGGAGCTACAGAACGGTATCGGTGCGATAAAAAACGAGCTGGACCGGCTCGAGGAACTCCGCGAACGGCGCGGGGAGCTCCAGGAGACGGTCGAGCGGCTCGAATCGCTGTACGAGGAAGCCCACGACCTCCAGGAGATGTACGTCGACCTCCGTGCCGAGCTTCGGCGGCGCAACGTCGACCGGTTGGAGACGATGCTCAACGAGACGTTCGATCTGGTGTATCAAAACGACTCCTACAGCCGGATCGAACTCGACGGCGAGTACGAGCTAACGGTGTATCAAAAGGACGGAACGCCGCTCGATCCGAATCAGCTTTCGGGCGGCGAACGGGCGCTTTTCAACCTCTCGTTGCGGTGTGCGATCTATCGGCTGCTGTCGGAGGGGATCGAAGGGAGCGCGCCGACACCGCCGCTCATCCTCGACGAACCGACGGTGTTTCTCGACGCCGGTCACGTCTCGAAGCTGGTCGAGTTGATCGAATCGATGACCGAACGCGGGGTCGCACAGATAATCGTCGTCAGCCACGACGAGGAACTGGTCGGGGCGGCTGACGATCTGATCGCGGTTCGTAAGGATCCGACGACGAACCGATCGAGCGTCGAGCGCTCGGCGACGACGGAGGCGCTACTGTAGACCGGAGAGCCCCTCGTGGGCCAACTCCGTCGTCGCGTACCCACGCTCGCCGCCGACATCGGTCTCCCGGACGAGTCCCGCAGCCCGGAGCTCGCCGATCCGCCCGTGGAGGTCCGATTCACAGAGGTCATACCGGCCGAGAAGCTCCCGAACGGAGGTCGGACCGTTCCCGTCGAGTTCGAGGAGCAACCCGAGGATTCGTTCGGAGTGGACGGCGGTCAGGAGCCGGCGCTGTGGGGCGGGAACGGCACCGGCAGCCACGGAGAGCGGCGACTCACCGGTCACCGTTAGCTCGTCGTTCGGCAGGTACCGTTCGGCTCCGGTCTCCGGGTCCCGAACCAGGCTCGAATCCGCCGACTGCTTGAGGAGCAGATATCGGCGACCGTCGTGTTTGACAGTTCTCATCGGGGTCCCTCGTCAGTTCTTTCGGTCCCTTCGGTGGCCTTTTTGTTCCTCTCATCGGTCCCCGCGAACCGTTCGCCCTCGTCGACGGATGCATCATCGCCGTTGTTCGATACATCGGTATCATCGTTCGGGGCGTCTTGCGTGTACGTTCCTGTTTTGAATCGCCAGTAATACCGACCGGTCGCGGCTGCAGCGACCACACCGATACCCATTAGGGGGACGCCGGTCCCGACATCACCGCGGAAATACACGAACATCGCCCCGATCGAGAGGGCCGCGATGGCGACGTTCAAAAGCAGTACGGACGCCCAAAACGCCCGAAAGAGACCGTCCGAGACGTCTTCGGTCGCGCCGAGCGATTCCCGGAGGGTCCGCGCCGAGTCGGGCGGATCGGGGCCGAGGCTATCCGGATCGAACTCGTCGGGCTCGTTGGGCCACGATTCCTCTTCCTCTTCGAGCGGGTTCACAGATCCGAAAACGGATCCGAGGACGAAAAATCACGCGGCCGAGTCGAGGTCGACCACGTGATCGGCCTGAAGCCACGCGAGGGGGTTTTCGGCGTCATAAAATACCACGCCCTTCTCGGTCTCGTAGGATTCGGTCGACCGAACGGCGTCCGACATCGCCGGATGGGTCTGTTCGTCCGTGCGGTTCGTATCGATCGGCGAGTCAGTATCGGGCACGGCGTTTCACCTACGTTTTCTACACCCCGGAACAGTATATGAGTCCACCCGATAACAGGGCGTAACACGGTTCCCGAGTCGGTCCAATCACTTATCAATCGGAAACCGAACACCGGTGTTTTTAGCACCGAGGGCGAAAGGGTAGTCCCATGGAGCAGGGTACCCTCGGCGAGTTCGGGAGTCCGGGAGACGGAAGCGGCGAGCGGCCGGCAGCGGAGGCTGTTGCCGTCGCCGGCGATAGCGAGGCCGAAGCCCCGACCGTCGAACGCTCCGAACAGGAGTTTCCCGATGCCGACGGACACGTCGAGTTCGCCGTGACGCAAATCAACTACACGATCGAGGGGCGTGGCGACGACGAGCACGCGGTTCTACACGTTTTCGGCCGTGTTCCCACAGCAGGCGGTGACGATCGATCGATTCACACCCGTGTTCACGGGTTCCGACCGTATTTTTATACACCTGTCTCGGATCTCGATCTCGCCGTGGATGCCGAGAAACCGCTCACCGAAGCGGATGTCGTCGACTCGCGGCTCGATCACGACAGGCTGACCGGACTGGAGACGTACGGCGACCTCGCGGCGGCGGGAGCCGCGATCGGGGATCACGACCCCGCCGAGTTGGTCGTCTACGAGTCGATCCGCGGCGAGTCGCTCCTCAAACTGTTCGGACAGACGCCCAGAGACGTCGGCCAACTGCGCGACCGGTTCGAGCATTACGAGGCCGATATCCTGTTCCCGAACCGGCTGCTCATCGACAAGGACATCACGAGCGGCGTTCGGGTTCCGGTCCGAAAGCTGGCCGACGACAGCCTGAAGATCCACCACACGGAGATCGAGCCGGTCGACGTCGAGGCGGAAAGCCGGGTTCACACGCTGGATATCGAGGTCGACGACCGCCACGGCTTCCCCGAGGACGGCGAACAGACGGTCGTCTGTCTCACCAGCCACGATTCCTACCGCGACGAGTACGTCGTCTGGCTGTATGAATCCCCGCAGGGCGTTCCGGGACCGGCGGCCATCGAGGGGTACGATCCGATCGGGGACGGCGGTCTCGATGTCGACGTCCGGGCCTTCGAGGACGAAGCCGAGATGTTGAACGATTACCTCGGGTATATCGAAAAAACCGACGTGGATTACCTCACGGGGTGGAATTTCGACGATTTCGACGCGCCGTATCTCATCGATCGCATCGACCGGCTCTCGAATCAACACGAGGAACTCGATTCGGACCGGCTCTCGCGGATCAACGAGGTCTGGGACTCAGGGTGGGGCGGGCCGAACATCAAAGGCCGCGTCGTCTTCGATCTGCTGTATGCCTACCAGCGGACGCAGTTCTCCGAGCTCGACTCCTATCGGCTCGACGCGGTCGGCGAGGAGGAGTTAGGCGTCGGCAAGGAGCGGTATCCGGGCGACATCGGCGACCTCTGGGAGGACGACCCCGAGCGGCTCATCGAGTACAACCTCCGGGACGTCGAGCTCTGCGTCGAGTTGGATCGCAAACAGAACATCATCCCCTTCTGGGAGGAGGTCGCCTCCTTCGTCGGCTGTAAAATCGAGGACGCCACCACGCCCGGCGACGCCGTCGACATGTACGTCCTCCATGAGATCCACGGGGAGTTCGCCCTGCCGTCGAAGGGCCAACAGGAAAGCGAGGAGTACGAGGGCGGGGCGGTCTTCGAGCCGATCTCCGGTGTCAAGGAGATGGTCTCGGTGCTGGATCTGAAGTGTTTCAGCGACGATACGGACGTTGCGACGCCGGAGGGAGTACGGAATATCGAGGACATCGAGATCGGCGATCCCGTATACACGCTCGATCCCGAGACGTTCGAGTGTGAGATAAAGCCGGTTGTGGATACGCAGTCGTATGAAAACCAGTACGGCGAGCTACACCACGTCTCGGGGAACACACACGACTTTAAAGTGACCGAAAACCACCGATTCCTGCTCTCGAAGACACGGGGCTGGAACGATCTCGACCCTTCGGATTACGAGCTCGACGAATATCGAGATGTTCCCGACGCCGAACGGTTTGCGTTCCCGAATCACGAACCGATGTCGGGGGCGACCCGCGAACAGTTCAGCCTCGTAGATGACCTTGACGAAGGGCACGTCGTCGCCTACGCACACGACGGGTTGAGTTCGTTCCGTGCTGCGATGCCGTCGGGTATCGAATCGGAACTGGACTGGGCGAACGGAACCTCGAAGCTAGCGGCAACGCAAGATAAGACTGGAAAATATCTGATACCGATAGAAGCTTATCGTAACCATCGCTCGGCGGTCGAAAACGAAGCCGACGAGGTGTTCTTGAAGTACGACCGGGGCCACGCAGAGACGCCGACGGCGTTCGATATGGACGATTGGCTCGAACTGGTTGGCTGGTTCGTCACAGAGGGAAGCTTCACCCGGAAGTCGCCGGGAATCGTGTTGCACCAACAGGACGAGGACGGACGCGAATCGATCCGTGCGCTTCTGGAACGGATGGAGCTGCAGTACAGCGCTGATACCAACCGTTTCAACGTCTCGAATCGCCTTCTTCACGATTGGTTTATAACATACTGCGGTGACGGATACGCGGAAAAACACCTCCCGGAGTGGATATTCGAACTCGATTCGAGTCATCTTCGAGTGCTCTTGGAGACGCTTATCGACGGAGATGGGAGCCGTACCGATAGCGGCCTCCGGAAGTTCTGGACGAAGAGCGACCAACTGAAGGAAGACATCGTCCGACTCGCAGTCCGATGCGGTGAGAAGCCGACCGTTTCGAAGCAATCAGACGGAACGTGGTACGTCTCGATCGGCAAACAGGGATCGATGAAAAAAGCGAACGCAACCGTCGAAGAGCACGACGGCAAAGTCCACTGTCTCACCGCAGCGGACAACCACGTCGTCCTTGCGGGGCGTAACGGCCACCTCCAGTGGGTCGGACAGTCGCTGTACCCGATGTGCATGGTAACGATTAACGCGTCCCCGGAGACGAAGGTCGATCCCCAGTCGTACGACGGCGACACCTACGTCGCCCCCAACGGCACGCACTTCCGAAAGGAACCGGACGGGATGATCCGGACGATGGTCGACGAGTTACTCGAGGAGCGCGAACAGAAGAAATCGTTGCGCAACGAGAACGACCCCGGAAGCGACGCCTACGAGACCTACGACCGACAGCAGGCAGCTGTCAAGGTTATTATGAATTGCTTCACCTCGGATACAGATGTCCTGACACCGAACGGAGTTCGGGGCATCCGAGAGCTTTCCGTCGGGGACGATGTGTACTCGCTGGACCCCGAGACGATGGAGATGGAGGTCAAACCGGTCGTCGAGACACACGAGTACCCGGAGTATCGCGGCGAATTGGTCGACATCGAGACGAGCAAGATCGATTTTAGTGTGACGCCAAACCACCGGATGCTCGTCCGAAAGAACGAGACGAGCGGTATCACTGAGAACGAATACCGCTTCGTCGAGGCTGGTGAACTCGATGACGCGACGAACTACGAACTTCCCCACGATTGGGACGGGCCCGAAGGGAGCGAACTCGATCGGATCGATCTCACAGAACTCGTCGACGGCGAATACGAGGTCTGGGTCCGTCCGGACGTACACGGGCATACGTTCACATCGGAACTCGGCTGGAAGCCCCGCCGAGTTCCGAAAAACGATGTCGGGCAAACAGGATACGTGTTTACTGCCGACGAGTTCGAGACACACCGCGAATATATCGAATCAGTCTGCGAACGGAGTTATATCCACCGCGAATCCGGACGAAAGTGGGTCCCACGAACGTACGACGGAGACGACTTCCTCGAACTTCTAGCATGGTATATCACTGAAGGGAACGTCTACACGTCGGAGGAAAAGACGTTCGACGGGCAGTTGAGCGGTTCCTCTACGACCGGAAAAATCGCTCAAGACGCGCTCAAAGCCGATGGAGGAGACGATCACGGTAGTATCGGATCGCTCCTCGAACGAATGGGACTTGACCATTACACCGATGATCGATCTCACCAATTCACGTCCGCGCTTTTGGGCGATCTCTTTCGGGACCTCGGTGGCGTCGGCAGCGAAAACAAGCGGATTCCCGATCTGCTCTTTGACACGACTCAACGGCAAAAAGAGCTGTTTCTTGAGACGCTCATCGCGGGTGACGGCGACCGACAGCCCAACTCGTGGCGCTACAGCACCGCGAGTGAACGGCTTCGGGACGACGTGTTACGGCTTTGCGCCCACCTCGGTCGGACGGCGAGTTACAACGAGGATAGCGGCGTGTATTGCATCTACGTCACCGAAGACACAAAGAACACGCTCCGAATGCACCGAAGCGCGGAGCGAACAGAGGCGGAAGACGGTGTTTACTGTGTCACAGTCGAGGACAATCACACATTGCTGGCCGGTCGCGGCGGGAAGTTTCAGTTTGTTGGGCAATCATTATACGGCGTTTTGGGATGGGATCGGTTCCGACTCTACGACAAGGAAATGGGCGGTGCAGTGACTGCAACGGGGAGAGAGGTGATAGAGTTCACGGAGGACGCTGCGAACGAACTTAACAAAGAAGTTACATACGGAGACACCGACAGCATTATGCTCGAACTCGGCGGGGAGGTCTCGAAACAAGAGGCCATAGAGCAGTCCTTCGGGATCGAAGCCCACATCAACGACGCCTACGACGAGTTCGCCGAACAGCTGAACGCCCACACCCATCGCTTCGAAATCGAGTTCGAAAAGCTGTACCGGCGATTCTTCCAGGCGGGCAAGAAAAAGCGGTACGCGGGCAATATCATCTGGAAGGAGGGCAAAGACGTCGACGACATCGACATCACCGGCTTCGAGTACAAACGGTCCGACATCGCGCCGATCACGAAGGAGGTTCAAAAGGAAGTCCTCGAGATGATCGTCACCGGCGTCGACCGCGAGGAGATCAAATCCTACGTCGGCGACGTGATAGAGCGGGTCCAAGCGGGCGAGGTCAGCCACGACGAGATCGGTATCCCAGGGGGGATCGGCAAGAAACTCGACAACTACGAGACGGACACGGCGCAGGTCCGCGGCGCGAAGTACGCGAACCTCCTGTTCGATACGAACTTCTCGAGCGGCTCGAAGCCCAAGCGGCTCTACATCGAGAAGGTTCATCCCTCCTTTTTCAGGGACATAGAGGATCGGAAAGGTCTCGATCCCTCCGTCGATCAGCTGTACGGGGAGTTCAAACGGGAGGCCGAAAGCGGCGAAGGGGTGATCTGCTTCGAGTTCGACGATCAGGTTCCGGACGCCTTCGAAGTCGATTACGAGAAAATGCTCGATAAGACGCTCAAAGGGCCGATCGCCCGGATTCTCGAGGCGCTCGATATATCCTGGGACGAAGTCGAAAGCGGGCAGGAACAGACCGGGCTCGGCAACTTCATGTAACGAGACTCCTCCCGGAACGTTGCCGTGTCGCGGTTCGTGCTAACTTTCCACAAACAAAAATATTTTTTCAAAATTAAAACTCAACCAACGGTGAACCCGAAACTATTATGCGCATCACGGTACCAGTATAGAGTAGACGACACCATGGCCACATTAGAGATCAAAGACCTGCACGCGTCAGTCGCAGAGGACGGCGGCGAAACCATTCTCCGTGGCGTCGACCTCGAAGTCGATTCGGGCGAGATCCATGCGCTGATGGGACCGAACGGCTCCGGGAAATCCACGATGGCGAAGATCATCGCCGGCCACCCGGCGTATGAGGTGACCGACGGCGAGGTACTGCTCCACATCGATGCGGACGAGTTCGAGGGCGTCGAGATCGACGACGACCAGCTCACGTGGGACCTTCTCGACCTCGAGCCGAACGAGCGCGCGGCGCTCGGCATCTTCCTCGGGTTCCAGTATCCGGCCGAGATCGAGGGCGTCACCATGGTCAACTTCCTCCGAACGGCGCTGAACGCCAAACTCGATGAGCAGGCGGAGCTCTTCGAGGGCGAGGAAGACGGCGAGGACGAAGACGAGGAGGCGGGCTATGACACCTCACCGATGGAGGGGGACGTCGACGACGGCGAGGTCGGCGTCGCCGAGTTCCAGGCGATTCTCCAAGAAAAGATGGAGGTACTCGACATGGACGAGTCCTTCGCACAGCGGTACCTCAACGCCGGCTTCTCCGGCGGGGAAAAGAAACAAAACGAGGTGCTGCAGGCGGCCATCCTCGAACCCTCGATCGCGGTGCTCGACGAGATCGACTCCGGACTCGACATCGATCGGCTCCAGGATGTCTCCGACGGTATCAACGCGCTCCGCGACGAGCAGGGGACGGGAATCCTCCAGATCACCCACTATCAGCGCATCCTCGATTACGTCGAACCCGACCACGTCCACGTGATGCTCGACGGGCAGATCGCCAAAAGCGGCGACGCAAGCCTCGCAGAGAAACTCGAGGACAAAGGCTACGACTGGGTCCGCGAGGACGTCTACGAGACGGCGTAACTGGAAAAAGTTACGCACAAGCATATAACCATCCAAACGTAATTACAACACATGAGTTCCGAAGAACACCTACAAGAGACCGACACCGAGGCCCGATTCGAATTCA
>OBKM01000121.1_pt1 | contig 37154 bp, 37 predicted proteins | sample 1519691 | NCBI WGS metagenome assembly OBKM01 (sample SAMEA37050418, study PRJEB22526) | metagenome | biome: saline pan; feature: lake; material: water | place: Egypt | collected 2015 | depth 0.5 m
AAATCAAGCGTACGCGCTTCCTCCCACGAGTAAACTCGTTGGCTTCCGCGCTGTTACCGCTGTGACTCCCCGGGGCAGTCGCCTTGTACCGCCTGTACACGATCAGTATATCGCGGGTATTCTCCCCGCTATCCGAATTGCTTTGCACTCTCCCACGTACTACCCGAGTATGGTTCAGCTTCCGCGGTCGGTCGTCGGTGAGGCACAGACGAGTAGCTTTGGATGGTCAGTTCTGGAAGCACTCACCGACGTCGGTAGCCGCATGGCTGGTACGGAAGGGGAACGCGAGGGGGCAGCAGTTGTCCGTGACGCGTTCGATGACGCCGGTCTCAAAGCGCCGCGGATTGAGTCCTTCGAGATCCCTGGTTGGTGGCGTGGGGACTCGTCGCTGACAGTTACCGAGCCGGTGACCCGCGAGCACACCGGTCAACAGGACGTTATCGCGCTCCCAGGCTCCCCGGCCGGATCCGTGACCGCAGAGATTGTCGACGTGGGGGCCGGAACCGAACCGGAGTACGAGACCGTCGGGACCGAACTCGACGGGAAGATCGCGCTTGTGTCCTCCGAAACGCCAGACGATGCCGACCGGTGGATCCACCGGATGGAGAAGTACGTTAACGCAGCCGAACGGGGAGCAGTCGGCTTCATCTTCCGGAATCACATCGAAGGGTCGTTACCACCCACCGGCGAGGTTGGCTACCACAACCGCCCTGGCCCGATTCCGGCCGTCGGTGTTTCTGCCGAGGTCGGGGCCCGGCTCACGCGGCACAGCAACAGCGGCCCCGTCAAGGCGACGCTGTCTGTCGAGTGCCACAGCGAACCGACCGACGCACACAGCGCGGTCGGGGAACTTGGGCCGGCCGACGCTGAGAAGACCACTCTCCTCACGGCCCACGTCGATGCCCACGATATTAGTGACGGCGCCAACGACAACGGCGCCGGATCGGCACTGGTCGCGGAGGTAGGTCGGCTGTTGAGCGGGGTCGAAGACGATCTCAGCCAGCGAGTCAAGTTCGTTACTTTTGGGGCCGAAGAAGTCGGACTCTGGGGTGCGTACCACGAGGCCAACACGATCGATCTCGACCGGATCGCTGCGGTGGTAAACCTGGATGGCGCCTGTTCCTCACGGACACTCCGAATCGGGACCAACCAGTTCGACGAACTCGCTGAGGTCTTCACGGCGACGACTGATGCCCTTGATACACCCTTGCACCGGGGCGATACGATCTCTCCACACGGAGACCAGTGGGCGTTCGTCCAAGAGGGAGTCCCCTCTGTGATGGTGTCGACGGTCTCGGAAAGCAGCGGCCGCGGCTGGGGGCACACACACGCCGACACGCTTGATAAGCTCGATTCGCGTGATCTTCGGGCCGTCGCGATGCAGGTTGCGGAGGCAGTCTACCGGATCGCCAGCACAGACCAACGCTTCGAGCACAACAGCCGTGCGGAGATCAAAGACCGCATCGACGATGGGTACGTCCAGGAACTCAAAACCGGTGGGCGCTGGCCATATGACGACCTCGAACGGTAGCTGTGGCAAGGATCTCCTCCTCACAGGTGTTTTTGCTCGTCGACACTGACTGATTCGTGTGTCATCTCCGGATCTCGATCGGTTCGAGTCTCGACGCGCAACGGTCTACGGACAACGTGGGGTCGTCGCCACGAGTCAGCCACTGGCCGCCCAGGCAGGGATCCAAACCCTCGCAGACGGCGGCAACGCGTTCGACGCAGCCGTCGCGACAGCGGCCGCACTGAACGTCGTCGAACCGACTTCTACGGGTCTTGGCGGCGACGTCTTCGCGCTCTACCGCACCGCAGACGGGACCGTCGGTGGGATGCGCGCCTGCGGCGGCGCCCCGGCAGCGGCGACGCCAGACCGAGTCCGGGAAGCAGTCGCCGAGAAGACCGACCGGGATCCAACGGCGGTGTCGATGCCCAGCCGAGGGCCACACACAGTCACTGTTCCGGGAACAGCGCGGGGTTGGGAATGGACCGCCGAGCGGCTTGGCACGAAGCCACTCGGCGCGCTGCTTCAGCCAGCGATTCGGTACGCACGCGATGGCTATCCCGTCACCGAAGGCATCGCTGCCGCGTGGAATCACGGCGAAGAGCTCTTCGAGACACCTCACGCCCAAGAGGCGTATCTCGTCGACGGCGCGGCACCGACGGTCGGACAACAGGTTACGCTCCCCCGGCTGGGTGAGACACTCGCTACGATCGCAGCCAAGGGGGCCGACGTCGTCTACGAGGGTGCAATCGCCGAGGCCATTGCCACCGAAGTACAGTCACAGGGCGGGTTGCTCACGGTCGATGATCTTGCGGCCTTCGAACCGGAACTCGTCGAACCCGTTTCGACGCAGTACAACGGAGCCGAGGTGTACGAACTACCGCCGAATAACCAGGGATTGATCGCACTTGAGGCTCTGAACATCGCCGAAGAAATCGGTGCTGGCGACCACCCATTCGAGAGCGCGGACCGTATCCATTACTTCGCAGAGGCGACGAAGCGGGCCTTCCAGGACGGCCACCACTACATCACCGACCCCGAGTACGAGACGGTCCCGCCTCTCGGAAGCGAGGCGTGGGCAAAACGGCGGGCAGCCGATATCGGCGAGACCGCAAGTGAAGACGTCTCGGTCGGGGGCCCAGCGACGCCAGCAGAGGACGCCGATACCGTCTTGTTGACTGTGGCCGACGACGCCGGGAACGTGGTCTCGTACATCAACTCTCGGTACGCGGGCTTTGGGTCCGGCCTCGTCGCAGGTGAAACCGGAATCGCGCTCCAAAACCGCGGGGCATCGTTCGCCCTTGATCCCGAGCATCCAAACGTGATCGCCCCCGGAAAGCGACCATTCCACACGCTCATCCCGGCAGTCGTCGACTTCGCTCCGGCGGCCAAGCACGCAGACTGGGGCGCCTTCGGTGTCATGGGTGGGTACATGCAGCCACAGGGCCACGTCCAGGTTCTCAGTAACATCGTCGATTACGGGATGCCACTCCAAGCAGCACTCGATCAGCCCCGGTGGCGGTACCGTGAGGCAGGAACGTTAGCCGTCGAAGAGCGGCTAGATGCCCACCAGCGGATCGGGACCAGACTGGCCCGTCGAGGCCACGATGTCAGACTGTTGTACCCGTCTCTGTTCGGGGGCGCCCAGATCGTTCGCAACCAAGATGGAGTCCTCTCCGGGGCAACCGAACCACGCAAAGACGGTGCTGCACTCGGCCTCTAGCCGTCGTGTGCTCGGTCTGCGTGCAACCGTTCGGTGACCCGTGAAAGGTAGAGCTGCCCCCAGACGGCGACGATGAGGGCACCAAGTAGGTTGAACATCAGATCGTTCATCGTATCCTCCAGCCCAAACTGCGACAAGGGCATCTCGATCCCTGTTCTCGCCGAGAGAACATCGAGGCCGTACTCGAGGACCTCCCAGATGACCCCAAAGGCCGTGACGAAGATCAAGATGTATACTGCGAGAAACCGTCGTGGAATGTGGATCGCGTCGGAGTAGATAATAAGACTCCGCAGGGTGACGTATCCAATCGCAGCCACGACAGAGGCCGACAGCGCGTGGGTGAAGTGGTCGTACCACCAGATCTGGTAGTATGCGCCGGCCGATCCAACGGCGTGAAAGAAGACTGCAGCGGTGACCCACAGTGTCAGAAACGGATCCAAGGTCACCCGCAGGTTGCGCCGCAGTATGGCTGGAAGAAACGTTACCACTACCCCGATGCCGGCGTTAGTGACGATCTTCGGCGCCCGGGTCACGAACCCGTAGACGAACATCCCGACAAGCAACAGCTGCATGAGCCGGGCCAGACGGTCGTACGGGAGACCACGAAGCCAGTGCAGTACACGAGAAGGTGTCACCGGTCGATCACCCCCGGACCCGCCGGCGGACCTGGTATACGCCTCGTCTGAAGTACACCGCGAAGACCACGCCGGCGATAACACCGGCGAGGATCACCGCAATGAACTCCTGCATGAGTGCTGCGTTGGTGGTCAGGAACTCGGTCCCGAGAAACCGGTCGGACTGAAACCGGATAATCGACCAGAACCCGGCGCTTGCGAGTGTCGTCAGTGTGACCAGCGCGACCGCAAGGCCGTGTGTTACCGACAGCTCGGTGAACGCGTGAAGTTCGACGATTACGATCAACGCAAACGCGGCCACGGCGAAGTACTGCGCGAACGTGGTCGTTGGTGCCGGAAGCGGTAACACCTGCGTCACGACCGGAATCGACGCCACAACCAGCAGTTCCCACGGAACCATCACTCGCGGTGAGCGGGCCACAATCGGCGGAACCACCACGACCGCCAGAACACCAGTGGTGAGGGCTGCCTGCGCGAGGGCGCCCGCGACCACACTCTGTGTGAGCACCACGATGTACAAAAGGACAATGCCCCAGCCGAGGGCCGCGTTAAGTCGCGTCTGTAACAGTCTAGCCCCGTTAGTAGTGAATGCCATCGGAACGCTCGTATTATGCCCGCTTTACGCCCGGTGGATATGAAGGTTTTAATGTTCCACCTATGAACGTTACCGGGGAATGCTTGTCACAGGGACCGTCGTTGCCGACCCGCAGACGATTCTCCGCGACGGCGCTGTCGTCACCGTCGATGACCGGATCGCCGCTGTCGGTACGGCGGCTGACCTACTCGAGCAGTATCCGGACCACGAACGTCGGAGCGTGGACATCGTTGCCCCGGGAATGATCAACACCCACGTTCATACCGTTCAATCACTAGGCCGGGGCCTAGCAGACGACGTCGCCCTGCTGGAGTGGCTGAACGACGCAATCCTCCCACTCGAGGGGAGTCTCACTCAAGAAGCAACAGCCGTGGCAGCGAAGCTTGGCTACCTCGAACTCATCGAGAACGGTGTCACGGCCTGTGTGGATCACCCGACGGTCCAGCACACCGGCGCTGTTTTCGAGGCAGCCGGCGAGTTGGGGATCCGGGCCCGCCTCGGCAAGGTACTCATGGACCGAGACGGTCCCGCGGACCTGCTTGAGGACACGGATGCTGGACTCCAAGAGACGAGACGACTGCTGGAGCGGTACCACAAAAGCTACGACGGTCGCATCAGATACGCCGTCACCCCGCGGTTCGCGGTGAGCTGTACCGCGGCTTGCTTGCGTGGCAGCCGCGACATCGCCCGCGAGTACGGGGTTCCCATTCATACCCACGCAAGCGAGACCCGCGCCGAGGTCGAGACGATCCGCGACCGGACGGGACAGACAAACGTTGCCTATCTGCACGACCTGGGGCTGACGGGCCCGGACGTAATCCTCGCCCACGGCGTCTGGACGACGGCAGAGGAACGGCGTTACATCGCAGAAACCGGCACCCGGGTCGTTCACTGCCCGTCAGCGAACATGAAACTCGCTTCCGGAATTGCACCCATCGCCGACTATCACGACCGGGGAATTCCGGTGGGCATCGGCAACGACGGCCCTCCGTGTAACAATACGTTGGACCCGTTTACCGAGCTTCGCCAAGCGAGTCTCTTGGCGAAGGTCGGTGCGCTCGACCCGACGCAGCTCGATGCCCGGGCTGTCTTCGGGATGGCCACGACGGTCGGAGCCCGGATTGCGGGCTTCGACCGCGTTGGGGCGCTCCGGGAGGGGTACCGTGCCGACCTGATCGGTCTCGATACGAGCTCTGCACGAGCGACGCCGATTCACGACCCACTCTCGCATCTCGTCTACAGCGCACACGGAGACGACGTTCGGCTCGTGGTGATCGACGGGATCCGTCGGTACGACGACGGCCACATCGGTGTCGATGCAGCCAAAATCAAAGCCACAGCTCGCGGCCTCGCGGAACGAGTCTCCGAAACACCCAGATAGGTGGTCCACGTACCCGACGCCATGTCCGGAATCGTCTTCTTCGAGACGACGATACGCGACAGACTCGTGTCCTTCTACCGTGAGCGACTTGGCGCGACGCGGTGGCTCGAACAAGAGGCTGGCTGTACGATTCTCGCGATCGACAACCTGTTGCTCGGATTCTGCGATAGTACCAAACCAGAAACGGATGGGGTCCTGACAGTCGTCCTCGATGACCGGGCGGCAGTCGATCGGTGGTACGAACGTCTTGAGGACATCGCGGCGGAGCCGCCAACCCACAACCCCGAGTTTGACATCTACCAGTTCTTCGCCTCCGACCCTGAAGGCCGCACACTTGAAGTGCAAACGTTCGAACACGCGACGCAGTCGGTCAGCAATGAAGAGTGAACTACCTCACCCTGCTCGCGTTGACGCGCTCGCTGCGGGTGGGGCTTCCTGGGTCCGCGACGCACTTTTCGACGGACGGTCGGCGCGCCGACAGTCCGCGCAGGGAGCGCCGTCTCCGCAGGCGTCGATTTGGAGTGACTCACTCCGACTCGGTGGTGACGGCGGACTCTGTCTCGACCGCCCTTCTTGTCGGACTCGAAGCCGAGACGATGAGGAGTTGCCATCACGGTTCCAGCTGTCGGCTGGCACCGGTATGCGTGCATGGAACAGCGTGCACGCACCTCTGTGACGGCGTGGGCGAATCGCACAGCATCCAGGAAAATAATTGAGGGGCCCAAATCAGAAGCGGGTCATAGAGCGGTTGCTGCCGTCATTATCAGAGACCCATTGCTCAAAACCTTTTCCGAGGTACTTACCGATTCACTTGCACACCAGAACTCTCCGATTTTTGGGGATGCTGTCTCCCCTCTCTACTGCGCTGCTCGTTGCGGAAGGGGGCGTAGCGCCTCAATTCAGCTAAGCCCGGCAGAGCTCGACGACGAAGACCGCACCCTCTGGCTCGTTGTCCTCGACCCACACGTCACCGCCGTAGGTCGCTACCAGGTTGTCGACGAGATACAGGCCTAAACCTGTCCCCGGGCTATCGAGGCCTTTCTCACCCCGTCCGAAGACCGTGCCTTTCTGCGCATCCGGGACCCCGGGCCCGTTGTCGGCAACGGAGACCCGGACCGTATCGTCGGTCAGTGCGATCCCGATATCGATCTCGACGGCATCTGTGTCACTGTGGAAGACGGCATTGTTGAGCAGATTACTGAACACCGAGCTCAAAAGCGGGGTCGCCTCGACAGTCAGCGACTCCGGCAGCTCGTCGATCCCGGTTACGGTGAGCGTCTCGACGTGATCACTGTATCTCGACTCGAGTTGTTGGACCTGCTGGCGGAGTACTTCTGCGAGGTCGATTGGCTCAAGACTCGGCTCATCGGCCTCGAGTAGCGCCGCCAGGTCACGCACTGCCGTCGTAATGTCACGGGTGTGTTCTGCGGCTGTGGTGATGTGTGAGAGAATGGCCGCCTCCTCGTCGTCGTCGATTCGGTCGTCGAGTTCTTCGGCCCAGCCGAGGATCACCGCCATATCGTTGCGGATATCGTGGCGGACAATCTGGTTGAGCATCGCTAGTCGGTCGCGTTCGGTTTCTAACGCCTGTTCAGCCTCTTTTCGGGGCGTGATATCACGGCTGATGGTGATGTATCCCTCGATTTCCTGGTCCGGTCTCGGCGCCGACCCGGTTGCCGCAAGCCAGATCCACTCATCGTCTCTCGTTCGAAACCGAAACTCGATCTCCTCGTCGATCCGTCCTACCTCGCCACGCAGTTTCCCGAACTCCATAGCGACCCGGTCCCGGTCGTCTGGATGTACGTACTCGAGAATCTTTTCCCCGACGAGTGCCTCCGGTTTCCACCCCTTAACCGCCTCCGAACTGGGCGACTGGTATCGGATGACCCCGTCTGTATCGACGATAGTGATGACATCAGAGATCCGGGCGATGAGCGTCTCGTACTCGTCCGGATCGAGGAACTCCCCGCCGGTCATCGACTGGTTCATAGCTGAACTAACTGTCTGCGCGATAAAAAACACAGGTCGGTGCAGAAAGGATTACTCTGCGGACCCTAAACACTGGGTATGGATCCTGGTCGAGCCGACGCACTGGCGGATATCACCTATGGACTGTTGATCCTCGTCGCGGTTGGTGTGATGCTGACCGTCGGCGGACCGGCCGGTGCAGCCTTTGGCATCGGCGTGTTACTCGCGTACTTGGTCCACGTCGCCTGGAAGATGCTCCGATTCGACCCCGAGTGGATGACTAAAACGGTCGAAAAAACCGTTGAGGAGACGGTCACCGAACAAATGGAACCGGCCGTAGAGGAAACAGTCGAGAAGACGGTCACCGAACAGGTCGAACCGGCAGTTGATGAGACCGTCGAACAGGCCCTCGAAGACCGAGTCGACGAGACCGTCGCCTCAGGTGTCGAATCGGCCGTAGAAGACCAGGTTGAGCCGGTCGTGGAAGATGCACTCGAACAGACTGTTGAAGACGCGGTAACGGAGGCCGTGGAGGAAGCTGGGGAGTCACACCAGACCGACGACACAGGGTGAGGACCCAGGACTGCCGCTGTGCGAACTTGTCTGGACAGTGCCTACCAGCAGTTGGCACTATGACCACGTTTCTATTCGAATCCGCACTCCTCGGGACCGGACCGATAACGTGCACGTTCACGCTCGAATAACGTACTTTACAGCGGTAGCAAGGCGAAAGCCCACGACCTCAGTCGTGGGATGAAGCGCGTACGGTTGATTATCGGGCAGTACGAACTTTTTATTGCCGAGTTCCGGGCAAGGACGAACGAGCCCGCTGTCCGGAACGGGGGCGGTACTGGCTCCGCCCAGAACCGAACCGTGTGGAGCCCGTTCCCGTCGCTGTCTGTGACAGCGAACAATGGACGAGCGAGTTCGGAACTCCTACGGTCGTGGAGTCGGTCTGTGACCGCAGACCCCCACGACTGCAGTCGTGGGAGAAGTCAGATTGCCAACAACTGCTCCCTCACACCGGATGGACAACGCACCTGGGTCTTAGCCGTTCCGACGTCAGTAAAAGGCGATTGAGTCGTGTGACTTGTCCTGTTCGGGATCGACCGGTTCTGCAATGTAATCGTCCTGCAACGGCGGGACCGTTTCAGTGAGAAGCTCGCCAACGGCCACCTTCGTCTCGTGAACCCCAGAGACGAGGTCGCGATAGTCGGTGATATCGAACCCATCCCGGTGGGGAAAGAACCGGTCTTGGACCAGCACACCGTTCCAGAGTCCGGTCTCTTCGTGCGTGAGCCGTAATACCTCGAATCGCGTCGGGGCAACTGCTTCATTGAAGCGAGCCTGAAACTCTTCCTCGTGGTCCTCTGCCGTAGACAGATCGATCGTGATCAGGTCGGAAACAACCTCGTCTTGCTCATCCGGGGAGAGCGCTTGGAAGTCGGCATCGATTCGCTCGTCGATCTGTGCCCCGGTGTACTGGTTGCGCAGCCGAGAAACGAAGACGAACGGAGAACCGATGTTGAACCGTGGTTCCTCCGGTGCTGCCCGGACCCGATAGTAGTGTCCCTGGTGGAAGATATCGAGGCCGTGTGCGCTGTTGTTGTCATCAGACGGGAAGGTGTTCTCGTCGATATCGTCCCCGTTGGCGTGGGCCATGCTTGCCAGTGTTCCAATTGCGTCGTATACCCCGTGCACACTGTCTCTTACCGCTGCAAGCTATATGTACCTTGTTCGGGGGCGATCTTCAGCCGTCTGGACGAACCTCGACAACTGAGCCGCCCTCGTCGTCGACGGCTGCGTACAAGATCCCGGTATCGGCAGTGACGATGACATCCCGGATCCGCCACCCCCGTTCCTCGAAAAGTGGGGCCGCCGCTGTCACGGTTCGTCCGTCAACGATGAAGTGCCCGAGGTACCGGCTTGCGAGGTTCCCAACGAACAGATCGCCTTACCACTCCGTACTGCGGTCGGCGTGATAAAACGTCATTCCTGCCGGGGGAAATCCACCGGTACCACACTCCCAGAAATAGACGGGCTTGACGATGTCGTCGCGTTCTTGTGGCCGGTCGCCGACCGGCGTGTCGGTGTTGTACTCACAGCCGGTGTGGGTCACCGGCCAGCCGTAGTTTCCACCGGCCTCGATGACGTTGAGCTCGTCTCCGTCTTCTTCGCCGTGTTCGCTCTGCCAAAGCTCGTGGGTTTCCGGGTGGACGGCCATTCCCTGCGCGTTCCGGTGGCCTTGATCTCCTCCCCGCTGTGAAGTGCTGTCTCTTCCCCACAAGTACCCTACAGAGCACGCCGCCGTCGAGATCGATGCCCCCGGCTGCAAACACCGATATCTCCGGATGGACCACCCTCATAGAACGATTTTGCCGATCTCGTTGACCCGCATACAGTAACTCCCCTACCGCCGATACCTCCGTCCGAATCGCTCCTGCTCTCGATCTCTCAAGCACAGATCGGGGTCGACAGCGTCTCAAGCGTCCGTTTGAGTCTCGGTGACCGTATGGGTAAGAGACAGCGCTTTAGCGGTGGGTACCTGACTCGTCCTCACTCCGGCCGTAGCGTCGTGGGCACCATCGACACACCCTGCCACGCTGACCGCTGTCGCACCGAGCCCTACGAGAAGCTGACGTCGCCCCGTGTTGTCTATCATCTCGAATCGTCGGTCACCTCCGTTTATAAAGTCGGTGGAGGTCACGGCCTTAGGTCTCCAGGGCTTGACACCACAGGGAGCGTTTACAATGGTAGTGAGGCGAACGCCCACCTGTTTAGGGGTGTGCCGACGACTGGGCGACGACTGGGGACCAGACCACGACCGTGTGCTGTTGCCGGAGTGTTTTGTCACCCGAGGCAGCGGCATGGCCACTCCGAGGCGGTCTAACCGCCCAGGTGAACGGATCCGGTCGGGGCGGTGGACCACGGCTGACGGGCTCTCCCCTTCGGCGTGTGGCTGCCGAACAGTACGGTACCGCTGCATCACATGCCAGAAGCGGCGTCCCGACGGCAGTAACGGCGGCGTGGCCCCGCCAGCAGCCCCCGGTCATACCGACTGGTCTGCAAACCTGAACCTCCCACCGAAGCGGTGCCGTGGGACTCCCACAATCTTCATGCGTGGTGAGAGGTCACTTCTCGCCCAGTATCAACCAGGTCTGTGCTGGCCAGTATCGCCGTCCGGCTGCGGAATTGATTTACAAGGCGACTCTCAACAGCGAGTGATGTCAGAGACATCCGTCGAGTCACCAGAGGTAACGGCTGCAGACATCCATCACGTCGATGACCCGTCGTTCGTCCCAGAGACCGTGGCGCTGGTGACGGGTGCAGCGTCGGGGATCGGTCGTGCCACGGCGCTTGCTCTTGCGGCAAATGGACTGACCGTCGCTGCCGTGGACATCGACGAGGACGGCCTCGCCGAAACACGAGAAAAGGCCCAACACCTCGCGGTCGCAGGCCAGATCGAGCCAGTCCCGACGGACCTCACCGACGACAGTGACATCGAGGCGGCCGTCAAGACCGCCACTGCCCTCGGGGAGCTCTCCTATGTTGCGAACATTGCCGGCTTGCAACACATCGATACTATCGAGGACTTCCCGATGGCGGTCTACGATACGATGCACGCTGTGATGGTCCGCGCCCCACTGTACATCAGCCAGCTGGCGCTGCCAGCGATCCGAGACAGTGGCGATGGGACGGGCTGTATCGGGAACATGGCGTCGGTTCACGGCCACTACGTTACGGCCGAGAAGGTCGGCTACAACGTCTCGAAATTCGCGCTCCGTGGGTTGACACAGTCGATTGCGGCGGAGGGAAACGGTGAGGTCCGGTCGTTCTCGGTCAGCACGGGCTATGTCTCGACGCCACTGGTCGTCGACCAGATCCCCGACACGGCCGCCAGTCGCGGCATCTCGGAACGGGAGGTCGTCGAGGACGTGATGCTGGGCCAAGCCCGGACGAAGGAGCTGATGACGCCTGTCGATGTCGCAAATCTGTTCGTTGTCGGGTTCTCTGATCTTGCCACCCACCTCAACGGCGGTGACCTGTTGTTCGACGGCGGCATGACCCTCACCTACGAGTAACTAACCGTCAGGTAGTACCATCGGTTAAGTGCATCAACCCAAAACCACCGTGCATGTCGCTTTCGGCACACGACATCCACGCAGCCGACGGCACTCGACTCAACCTCTGGGCGACCGGCACGGACGCCGCCGAGGCCGTGGTGTTCGTCCACGGCGCCATCACCAACGGCCGGGCCCTGTTCGCGCCACCACTCGACGGGTCGTACTCGTGGCTCGCTGCAACGACGGCACGGGGCCGTGCGGCCTACGCACTCGACGTCCGCGGGTACGGCGACAGCGAGCAACCGGGTGTCTTCGAGGATCCACCGGGTGAGAATCCACCGGCGGTACGAGCGCCGACGGCTGGCCAGGACATCACTGCCGCGGTCGAGTACGCCATGGCCCGTCACAACGCTGTCCACTTAGTGGGGGTCTCCTGGGGCACGATGACAAGCGGCTACTCGCTTGGCGAAGCCGGACTGGCCGTCGACAGTTACGCGGCGGTCGCACCGGTGTACAAACCGGCGTACGACTTCACACTGATCCGGGAGGCCCTTGACGTCGAGGGGGAACTCGGCGCGTACATGACCGAAACGCGAACAGAGGCCGAAGAACGGATGGGGGCCTCGGAGCTATTCGAGGCCATCTGGGCGGCCCAGGCAGGCTCGAATCAAGGCATCGAGGGCCAAAACGCGTACAAAGGGCCGATGGGATCGTTCGCCGATACGATCGACTGTTGTCAGGGCACGCCGCCGTACGACGCCACCAACATCGAGGTGCCAACGCTTGTCCTCCGCGGGTCTGCCGATCAGATTGCCGGCCGGTCAGACGCACTCACCCTCTACGACGAACTGGGGGCAGCGGTTACCGAGTACGCCGAAATCGGCGGCGGCGACCACTATATGATGCATGGCCCCGAACGGGAGCGGGTGTACACACTGGTGGATCACTTCCAGAACCGTGCCTGAAGAATCAATCAGCCACCGACCCGGTTCATTGGCCGTGAGCAACGCAGACAAAGGGTGCTGTCACCGACCCAGTTCACGTCAGTGGCGCCACAGCCGGGACACCGGTGGGTGTCGGTACCGTACGCCGTCGAGCCCCGTGGAGCCGCCAAATACCCTTCCTGCATTGTCGCCTCGAGTATCCCCGGGAGATGCTGTCGTTTGTACTCGATGCGGTGTCCCAGAAACGCCCCCGGGTCACTTGGGTCGGCGCCGTGGAGGTCTTCCCAGGCGACCGCAATCTCGCCGTCCGCCTGACCACGTGCCAGCTGCTCAAGCGGCGTTGCGATCGCCTCGAACAATACCGAGGTTGCCCATCGTTGTGGATCGGTGACCGTCACCGCCTGGTAGGCGTCTGCAGCCCGGTCGTAGGCGTCTGCGGTCCCCGTGTCCGAAAGAACGCGGAGGTCTCCGATGCACTCGTACAAGCAGGCCCGCTGGACCGCCCGGTCACACTGCGTGATCAGATCTTGTGTTGTCGCGATCCCAGCGACCCCTCGTTGCCGGGCACGGGTGTGTTGACCAGCGACCCGGTAACTTGCGACAGCACAGGCGATCCGACTGAGCCCGGCGCCGACCCACCCTTGTTCGTCGAAAATGAACGGATCGCTGTTCGAGCGCGGGTCTGCGAGAATCCGCCACCCGCTGCGCGTGTAATGGTTGCCTGCTCGCTCGTAGGCCCGGTCTGCAAGAGCCGCAATTGCCACGTCCCGATGGCCGCCGTCTTCTGAAGGCATACTACCTGCACCCGTCCCGACGACACAAGGGTGTCGGTTGTCCAAGTGTCACCGGTGCGGAAAGTGCCGTCCCGGGATTACTCGTAGCGCAAGGCTTCGATCGGATCGACCCGGGTGGCACGCCAGGCGGGATACACGCCGGCGACGATCCCAATCGCGATCCCCATCGCAGCTGCGGCGCCGACCCACCCAACCGGGATCACGAACGCGACTTCAGCGTATGTGCTCGCCACGTAGCCGACGCCGAGGCCGACCGGAATCCCGATCAGTGCCCCGGCGGCGCCAAGCATGATCGATTCGACGAGAAACAGCCGCATGACGTCCCGGTTCGTCGCACCGACAGCCTTCATGATTCCAATCTCGTTTGTCCGTTCTGTAACACTCACCAGCATGATATTCGCGATACCGAATGCCCCGACGAGCAAGGCGAGCAAGCCGATGCCGGTGACAAACCGCGTGATATCGGTCAGGACAGACTCGACGCCTTCGATGATGTCCAAACTCGACGTCACGGAGATGTTATCAGCCCCGACGACGGCAGCGGCATCCGACTCCTCGGTGAGGTACTCTTCGACGGCCACTTGGACGGCAGACACGTCGTCTGCTGGCGCCGTCACGGTAAGTTGTTCGTAGGCCAGCCGTTCGGCTTGTTCACCAGGGAGTGAGACGCTGCCATCGTACAATGAGTGTTCAGTCGAAATATAGTAGCCACCGCCGGCTGTGCCCGGAATAAACGCCCCATCGTCATCGTCCTCGATGATTCCGGTGACGGTCAGCGTGTGTTGGTCGCCAGCAAGCGTCGCAACGGTCAGCGTATCTCCCGTGGTGGGCTGTGTGTCAGCCACCTCGGCGAGCTCAGCGGCTGCCGACTCGCTGAGCACGATTTCATCGGCACCGGGCTCGTACGCTGTGCCGGTACTGAACGTCCGCGAGTCGAAGAAGTTCGCACTGACAGCCGTCAGGCCGGTGCGGACAGACACGTTGTGCTCGTTGTACGCGACAATCCCACCGATGTCCGAGACGCTACCCTGGCTGATAACGGCCGTCGTGTCGGGGAGCTCACGCAACGACTGGGCGTCCCGGTCTGTCAGTATCGGTTGGGTCTCGAGATCGAAGTCACCGAACCCATTCTCGGGGGGGCCATCGAAGTCTTCCGGCGGATCACCGAACTCGATTCCCGTCGACTCCGTGATGACGATCTCGTTCGCCGAAGTCTCTTCGAACTCATCGGTGACGCTGCCTTGAACGCTGAACCCAAAGCTTGCAAACGTGACGACAGTCCCAATCCCGATGACGATTCCGACGATCGTAAGCGCCGTTCGAAGCCGGTGGCCACGGAGTGAGCGCCCTGCGACACGGATTGTTTCGGTTAGATCCATCTTCACACCCCGTCGAGACGTTCCCGTTCGATGATGTCGCCGTCTTGGAGATGAATGATCCGGTCGGCGTGTTCGGCGATCCGACGAGAGTGTGTAACAAGGAGGATCGTGTTCCCGTTGTCGTTTGCGGTTTGTAGCAACTCCATGATCTCGGCCCCGGTTTCGGTGTCGACGTTCCCGGTTGGCTCGTCGGCGAGGATTATCGATGGGTCAGCAACCAGTGCCCGGGCGATAGCGACCCGTTGTTGTTGCCCCCCAGAGAGCTCCCGTGGGAGATGTTCGAGACGGTCACCAAGACCAACGTCCGCGAGCAATGATGCCGCTTGATCGCGTCGCTCGCCCCGGGAAACTCCCATGAAGGATAACGGCAACGCCACGTTTTCGATGGCCGTCAGTCGTGGCATCAGATTGAACGTCTGAAAAATAAACCCGATTGTCGTTCCGCGAAGCTCGGCGCGCTCGGCCTCGCTGAGCGTGCTCACCGTCGTCCCATCAACGACAACCGAGCCGGTAGTTGGCGTATCAAGCGCACCGATCAGATTCAACAGCGTGCTCTTTCCGGAACCGCTTGGTCCCATGACTGCCGTATACGAACCGGCCGGCAACGACAGTGACACGGTATCGAGTGCCGTTACCGACGTCCCACCGCGGTCGTATTCCTTCTGTACATCGGTGAGTGCGACGACCGCCGATGTCGACATTGAAGACCGAGAAGAAGTACTTGCCATAGCCATTTCATATAGCCCCACCATCGTCAATGTTTCGTTTTTCATGCAATACTCGCGGTGAGATTCAAAGGGTATTTCTGGCTGGGTGTGCTATACTATCTTTACATGGATATCAACGACCGCGGCGTCGGATGGACGGTTGGTCTTGTTGTGTTCGGCCTTCTTCTCGCTACAGGGGCCCTCGCAATAGGGATCACAGCCGGTGCCGATCAGCCGACTGGTGAGGATGTATTGAACGAGACGGCCTCACAGTACGAGGATGCAGACGGTATCCTTACCCAAGGGACGGTTACCGTTGAAACTGAAAATTATACGACCACGAGTGGTTTCGAGGTTATCGCGACGGGTAACAACGAGACACTCGTGAGCGTAACAACCGACAACGGAACCTTCACCACGGCGGCTACAGAAGAGTTCGTGTGGGCAACAGCGGACGACGCACAAGCATACTTCTACGCAGACGATGACGGCGTTGGCGTGTACACGCTGTCGGGGCTCGAAATTGTAGAGATCGATCAAGACAACTTCCCCGATGAGGACGAACTGCCGGAGGAGCTGTCTGCTCTCGATGATCTGAACAAGTCAGCGATCGAGGCCGACCTCGACGAGCAGCTTGCCGAGTTCGGAAACATGTCAGTGACCGAACTCGACGAGTTAACTGACGACGAGCTAGCCGCGCAGGTCCCGGCGGTCGAGAACATCTCGGCGGATGAGTTTAACGCGTCGGTGATCAATGAAACAGTGGCCGGGGACCTCCCTGGCGCCGAGAATGCCTCCGCGTTCCCAACGGAAGCAGAGCTGGAGGCTGCACTTGCCGATGCTGAGCTTCCGGATGAGTTTGAAGCAGATGTCTCAGACGCTGTCGAAGAGTTATCAACGATCAACTCGACGGACGAACTTCGAGCTGCCGTTAGCGAGAATGTCACGGCCGATCTAGTCGAGACAACGACACTCGACGGAACAGAAGTCCACGTCGTGTCGGTGACACACACCGACGCTGAGGGTGAGCTTCGGTACTGGATCGCGACCGAGACTAACGCCATCGTTCAGCAGGAACTGACGCATCCGGACGCGACCGTGACTGTCGAGGCTGACACCGAATTCGATCCGGAGGTACAGGATAGTACCTTCGAACCGCCTGCAACGACCCCGGATGAGCTAACGAGCTTCGACGCGCTCCAAGAGCGCACCTTCTTCGATGCAGCCGGTGCCGACAGTCTGACCGCGAGTGTCGACAACACGACTGAAACGTACACCTTCGAGTCAGGGACCGTCGTGTCAGTCCCCGTTGCTGACGGGCAACTCGCGAACGCGCGCTATGATGGCGACCGGACGGTGACACTCGCCGAAACCGACACCCCGCTGCCACTCTCTGGCGGTGAGTTCGACAACGAATCCGTTATCGAACAGACCATCGATGGGACGAACGTGACGATCGTGGAAGGCAGCGAGATCGAGACGCCGCTTTCCGAGGGTGACGAACTCGATGCCGACACAGTCAGCGTCGCTACCTGGACCACCGACGAAACGGTCGTCATCCTCGCTACGGACGGCGGCCCCGATCAGGCCGCTGCTGCTACGACGGCCGTACTCGAGGGCTAACGACGGCTACTCGTCATCGTCGGCTGACAGTACGATTCCGTAGACTTCTTTTGCAGCTTCCCGGGATACCTTCCCTGACTCGACATCCCTGCGTATGGCTGCGCGGTCGCGGGCTGTCGGCTCACCGTAGCCACCACCCCCGGGTGTCCGGATGCTGACGACGTCACCGTCACTTAGCTCCCGGGTGGTCTTTGCGGCTAAAGCCTCGACTGTCCCATCCCGAAGAAGGACGTGTTCTCCCGGATCCCCACCTTCACCGCCGGCGAGTCCGTAGGGGCGGGTCCGGTGGCGCTCTGCGAGTAGACTGCAGGTCGTTGTGTGGCCACGGACCTCGATGTCCCGCCGCAGGCCGAGCCCACCACGGTACTCACCGGCACCACCGCTGTCGGGTCGCAGTTCGTAGCGCTGCACTGCTAGCGGGTAGGCCGTCTGCAGTACCTCGGCCGGTGTGTTCATCGTGTTGCTCATGTGGACGTGGACACCGTCGAGTCCATCAGCCTGGGGCCGTGCCCCGAAGCCTCCGCCTTGGGTCTCGTAGAACGCGTACGCGCTCCCGGTCTCCGGGTCGGTGCCACCGAAGGTGACATTGTTCATCGTCCCTTGGTGGGCAGCGGTGACTCGTTTGGGGACACACTCCGCCAGTGCGCCGAGAACGACGTCGGTCACCCGCTGGGAGACCTCCAGGTTGCCGCCTACCACGGCTGCAGGCACCGTTGCATTGACGATAGACCCCGCAGGAGCGACGATATCGATTGGGCGGTAACTACCGGCGTTGGCCGGGATGTCCGGGTCTGTCACCGCCCGCATCGCGTAGTATGTCGCCGAGGCCGTCACGGCGAAGACCGCGTTGAGTGGCCCCTCGGTCTGCGGTGCAGACCCGGTGAAATCGACGGTGACAGCGGCACCATCGACGGTGACCGAGACGGTCACAGCCAGGTCGGTGTTGCCACGGCCATCGTCATCGATGACATCGGAGAACGTGTAGGTTCCATCGGGAAGCGCATCGAGTTCGGCCTCCATGCGACGCTGCCCGTAGGCTTTGAGCTCTTCGGTCGCCTTGGCGATGGTGTCACGACCGTACTTTTCGACAAGCTCCACGAGCCGGCGCCGGCCGGTCGCATTCGCCGCCCCTTGCGCCCGCAAGTCTCCCCGGCGTTCCGCCGGTGTTCGGACGTTCGCGAGGATCACCTCGAGGATCTCCTCGTCGATCTCTCCATTGTCGTAGAGTTTCACCGGGGGTATCCGGAGCCCTTCCTGGTAGATGTCCGTCGCGTCGGCGGCGATGCTGCTGGCCTGCGTACCGCCGATGTCTGCGTGGTGGGCTCGGTTCGCGACCACCGCAATGAGCTCGTCGTCGACGAACACGGGACTGACAAGCGTGACGTCCGGTAAGTGAGCGCCGCCGTGGAACGGGTCGTTGACTACGATCCCGTCACCGGCCCGTAGTGACGCTGGTGGATATGCATCGAGGGCAGCAGCCACGGAAAAAGGCATTGCGCCGAGGTGGACGGGGATGTTCTCGGCTTGAGCGAGTAACTCGCCGGCGGCATCGAAGACTGCACACGAACAGTCCCGCCGTTCCTTGATGTTCGCCGAGTAACTGCTCTGAATCAGAGTGGTGTTCATCTCTTCGCTGATGGCGCTTGTTGCGTTGCGAATCACCTCGAGGGTGACGGGGTCGACAGTCATGGTTCGATAATGAGCGTGCCATCGGTGGCGACTGTCGCTTGCTGATCGGGGTGGACGACGGTCGTGCTCTGGGCACCCGCGATGACCGCTGGGCCCGCTACAGTCTCCTCTTGTGGTAGCCGGGCGCGCTCGTAGACCGGCGTGTTGTGGGTCTGCCCATCGAACCAGACCGGCCGGTGCTCGACTGCTGCCGCCCCAACAGATCCCGTATCCGGAGCATCTGAAAGCGGCGGGGGCGCGACGAGTCCACGTGTGCTCGCCCTGACTGTAACGAGTTCGATGGGGACCTCCGGGGTCGCGTGGCCGTATCGTCGCCGGTAGGCCTCGTGAAACCGTCTTGCGATCTGCTCCATTGTCTCCCCGGTCATTTCAGCCTCCGGCACCGGCACCGTCAGCTCGAATGATTGGCCCTGGTACCGCAGATCGACGGAGCGGTCGACCTCGATTGTCTCCTCCTCGTACCCCATATCTTGGAGCCGTTGCCGGTCGTGGGTGACAAGTTCTTCGTATGTCGCGGCAAGGGTTGATGCGTCGATAGCACTCCAGGGCCGGACCATCGAGGTGGAAGCGTCGTACTGCAGATCACTCACCAGTAGGCCAAGGGCCGACAACACCCCGGCGTGTGGCGGAACGACGACCCGTGGGATATCGAGGGCTGCCGCGAGTCCGCCGGCGTGGAGTGGCCCGGCACCCCCGAATGCAACGAGGCCGAACTCTCGGGGATCGTGCCCCTCGTCGACAGAGACCACGCGGAGGGCCTGTTCCATGTTGCTGCGGGCGACCCGTAGCAAGCCCGCCGCTGCCTCCTCTACAGACCGCCCGAGTGGTCCGGCAAGTTGCTCAGCGAAGACCTCCCGGACGACCTCGGGTGAGGCAGCGTGCTCGGTGCTCAGCATCCGCTCAGGGTCAATCCGCCCAAGGACGGCCTGGGCATCGGTGACAGTCGGCTTTCGCCCCCCGCGACCGTAGCAGACCGGTCCCGGCTGTGCCCCCGCCGACTCGGGGCCAACGCGGAGTGCTCCGCCGTCGTCGATGAACCCGATCGAGCCGCCGCCAGCACCGATAGTGTGGACGGCCACCATCGGTAGCGCGACCGGATACCCGCCGACGCGCAGATTCGTCTGCCGGGTGACCGCGCCATCGGTGACTAAGGCGACGTCACAAGAGGTCCCTCCCATGTCCATTGTGATGACGTCGTTTAGGCCCTGACGGCCGGCGACGTAAGCAGCTCCCTTGACACCTGCCGCCGGCCCCGACAGTAGCGTCTTCACCGGCTGAGTCCGTGCTTGCTCGGGGTCGAGAATACCACCAGTGGACTGCATTACCTGGATGGGGGTGTCGATCCCCCGCTCGGTGAGTCCGGCCTCGAGGCGGCCGATGTATCGGTCCATCACCGGAGCGACAGCTGCGTTGAGTGCGGTGACCACCGTCCGCTCGTACTCCCGGATCTCGTCGTGGATTTCACTCGATACCGAGACCGAAAGTTCCGTCGCGTTGCGGAGTGCCGTCGCCAGGCGGCGTTCTTGCTCGGGATTCTCGTAGGCGAACAACAGTGTGACGGCGGCGCTGTCGAGGGTGGTGGACTCGAGATCAGCGAGCAGTGCTTCGATATCCGCCTCGGTCAGGGGAGTTTCGACAGCACCGTACTCGTCCACGCGACAGTCGACGCCGTGACGACGTGCGCGCTCGACCACCGGTGGCGGCCCATCGTCGGTGAGATCGTACAATGACGGCCGTGTCTGCCGGCCAATCTCTAGAACGTCTTCGAAGCCGTCGTTCGTGATCAGTGCCGTCTGTGCCCAGTCACGTTCGATAACTGCATTCGTGGCGACCGTCGTGCCGTGGGCGAGCATTTCGATGCCACCGGGCTCACAGCCTGCCTCGATGATCACGTCGAGTCCCTCGAGGACGCCCGTCTCCGGGGCCGCGGGTGTCGATGGAGTCTTCTCGACGTTCACTGTCCCGTCCCGGGCCCAGACCACATCGGTGAAGGTCCCACCGACATCGATTCCAACACGGCTGGTCACCGATGGCACCCTCCTGCGTCCATGTCTCTTTCCACCGGTCCGGCCGAAAAAAGCATTGTGCAGGTCCCGGGACTGTCTGCCGATTGGCCACAAGCCCAGTCCCGACCTTTTATTTATACGTCCACCAAGCTCAGATCATGACAGCCTCAGATACAACGGTAGACTTCGTCTCAATGGGCCGAACCGGGATCCAAACGAGTGAGCTTCAGTTTGGAACCTGGCGGTTCGGCCGGACGACCGAAGCCGGCGAGTTGGAGATCGGTGAGCAACGGGCCCATGCGTTACTCGATGCCTACGCCGCCGCCGGGGGCCGGTATATCGACACCGCCGATATCTACGGCGGCGGGGAGAGCGAACGATGGATCGGTGACTGGCTCACCGACCGTGACCGGCAACGGTACACGATCGCCTCGAAGATCTACTGGCAGATTCGGGACGGGGATCCAAACAGCCGGGGGACGAACCGGAAGACCGTCCGCCACCGTCTCGACGCGCTGCTTGACAGACTCGGAACCGACTATATCGACGTGCTTTATATCCACCGCTGGGACGACGATACACCAACCTACGAGTTACTGAAAACGCTTAACGGACTGGTCGAGTCGGGCAAAGTCCATTATCTCGGTGCCTCGACACTCCGTCCAAACGCCTGGAAAGTCGCCCGGGCCAACGCGGTTGCAGAGGCACACGGGTGGGAGCCGTTTACCGTACTCCAGCCCCGGTACAACTTGGTGGATCGAGAGATCGAAGGCGACTATCTGGAATTTGCCCGGGAGCGCGAGATCGCGGTATGTCCGTGGAGCCCACTCGGACAGGGTTTCCTGACAGGTAAATACTCGCGGGAGGCAGATCTTCCCGAAGACTCGAAGGTTGCCTCCTCGTCACGGTTCCAGGAGCGGTACCTGACGGAAGCGAACTTCGCCGTCCATGAGGAGCTTGATGCCGTCGCAGAAGAGGTCGCAGCGACACCGGCCCAGGTCGCACTGGCGTGGCAGCTGCATCGAGACGGTATCACTGCACCGATCATCGGTGCCCGCACTGTCGCCCAACTCGAGGAGAACCTCGGCGCTGCGACGATCTCGTTGAGCGACGATCAGGTCGCACGGCTCACCGAAGCGAAGGCAGGCCCATACGACCAGCTCTAAGATGGATCCTGTCAGCCACGTCGACGGTGACCGGGTTCGGACAGATCTTCTCGACAACGCTGCCTTCGGTGCCGTCGACGCTTCGGACGGGCGGGGTCGGACTGTACTGACAGGGTCCCCGGCCGACGAGGCAGCCCGTAATCACTTGATCGAGATTCTTGAGTCACTTGGCTGTACGGTGCGGGTCGATCCGGTCGGTAATATCGCCGGCCGCTGGGTTCCCCCCGGTGGTGATCCCGACGCGGCCCCGGTCGCCATCGGTAGTCACCTCGACTCGGTGCCCCGCGGTGGCATCTTCGACGGCCCACTCGGCGTGTTTGCCGGTGTCGAGACGATCCGTGCCCTTGCGGTAGCCGGCGCTGAGATTGACCGCCCGATCGAAGTGGTCGCCTTCACCGAGGAGGAGGGAATCCGGTTCGGGCGTGGCCTGCTTGGCTCGTCGGTCGCTGCCGGTGCATTTCCCGTCGAGGACGCCCTCGTCTTGACCGACGACACGGGGACGACACTCGAACAGCGACTCGCGGCCATCGGGATGCACGGTGAGGCGTCGATTACGCCCGCTGACTGGGAGGCGTGGTTCGAGATACACATCGAGCAAGGGACTGTTCTCGAGGAGGCAATGGAGCCGATTGGTGTCGTCTCGGCTATCACAGGCGTCTCGCAGGGATCCTTCGAGATTGTCGGCCGGGCCGATCATGCCGGCGCCACCGGCATGGACAACCGGATCGATGCACTGGCAGCCGCAAGCGCGATGATCAGGGCACTCGAAGACCGTGTGAACGAGGTCGTCGCCACCGACAGCACCTTCGCTACACTCACCGTCGGGAACCTCGAAGTGTCGCCCGGAGCGACCAACGTGGTTCCAGAACGCGTCGAGGCCTCACTCGACATCCGTGACACCGACCCCGAGGTGATAGACGGCCTGTACGAGGCGACGCGTGCGATCGGGGCTCGGATCGAACGCGAGCGTGGGGTCGCAGTTACGATCGAGCGGTCGCAGACGGTGGCGCCAACGGAGCTCTCGGGTCGCTGCCGGGATGCACTTACAAGCGCCGCCGGTAACACACCACCCACCCTTCCATCCGGTGGGGGGCACGACACGATGCACATCGCCGAGCACACCGACACCGGAATGTTGTTCGTCCGCTCGCAGGATGGCCTCTCGCATACGCCCCAGGAATTCTCCCGGTGGGAAGACTGTACTGCTGCCGTGCAGGCACTCGTCGGTGCCGTGACCGACATCGGATCTTCCTGACCGTCGGAGGCCGCGTCCTCACCGTGCCGGCGACGTCCTTCTTTTCACGGCTTATCACAGCCCCCGCGATGGGGGACCAGCGGTTTTTGAGAGGAGGCGTCAACGTAGCAGTTTCCACGGAGATGCGACGAGAGTGCCTTGGGGCTTGTCCCCGAGGTACTTCACAGGCGGTCATGGCGGATGCCACGGGGCTTGACTCCGGTGCAGGTGACCGCCTCTGTGGTCAAACCCTTCCCGCGTGGGCACCTTCGCCGAAACAAACGGTTTTAGCCCTACCCGCCGTGGTTCGGCTATGAGCGACACTGACCAGTTTCGGCGGGTAATGTCGCAGTTTCCAACCGGCGTGACTGTCGTCACACTGCCAAGTGACCCGCCACACGGGATCACGGTTAGCGCGTTCGCTTCGGTTTCGCTTGATCCGCCACAGGTACTGGTCGCAATCGACCACGACACGGCGGCACACGATCTGCTCGAGACTGCGGTTGAGGGATACTGTGTCAATATCCTTGCGGCCGATCAAGAGGATCTCGGCCGTCATTTTGCCGATATTGAGCATCTCGAGGAAGATCCATTCGAGCAGGCTGACACTGCCGGTACTGGCGCCCCGATTTTCGACGGCGTGCTTGGCTACGTCGACTGTATCACGACGACGCGTGTCGCTTCAGGTGATCACACACTCTTCGTCGGCGAGGTCGACCACCACGCGGTCCGCAACCCCGACAAACCGGCGTTGACCTACTTCCGGAGCGACTGGGGGCAAGTTCAGTAGTCTGCTCCCGGTCAGGACTCGTACTCGTTGACGAGCTCCTGCATCGAGTCCTTCGCGTCACCGAAGAGCATGAAGGCGTTGTCCTGCGTGAACAGCGGGTTCGGTTCACCGGAGAAGCCCGGACTGAGACTGCGTTTGTTGACAATGACCGATCCAGCGTCGCCCACCTCCAGAACCGGCATCCCAGCAAGCGGCCCGGCGTCTTGTTCGTTTGCCCGCGGGTTGACGACGTCGTTTGCCCCGGTGACGATCACGACGTCTGTCTGTGCGAAGGTTGGGTTGATCTCATCGAGGTCTTTCATCTGGTCATACGGGACGTCCGCCTCGGCGAGGAGCACGTTCATGTGTCCTGGCATCCGACCGGCAACCGGGTGGATGCCAAACTCGACTTCGATGTCGTCCTCGCTGAGGGCGGCAGCGAGGTCTGCGGCAGCATGTTGTGCCTGGGCGACGGCCATTCCGTATCCCGGAACGATAACCACACGGTCTGCGGACTCAAGCAGGATACTGAGTTCCTCCGTCGAGGTTTCGGTGATCTGGCCCTCATAGAAGTCGTCGACGTCGGAGCCACCGCTTGCGGCCTCGCCGACACCACCGAAGAACACGTTCCGCAGCGACCTGTTCATCGACTCCGACATGATAACCGTCAGAATGAACCCTGCAGCACCAACGAGTGTCCCGGCAATGATCAGCGCTGTGTTGTTGAGCACGAACCCGGTTCCAGCGGCAGCCAGCCCCGAGTAAGAATTCAGTAAGGCGATGACGACCGGCATGTCGGCCCCGCCAATCGGGATGACAAGCAACACGCCAAGAACCGACGCTGCCGCGACCAACACCCAGTAAGACGGTGCGATGTCGCCTTGGAGTATCTCGGTAAAGACACCAGGCTCGAGGACCAGGTAGGCACCAGCCCCAACTGCGATGAGGAAGAAAACGGCCTTGACCGCTTGTTCGCCACGATACCGAACCGCCGAGGTCGTGATGACACCATGGAGTTTCCCGGCGGCAACGAGGCTGCCGAAGAAGGTCACCGAACCGATGATCCCTGATGCAGCAGCTGCCACGGCGACATCCACCCCTGGCGCCCCACCGAGGACTTCCGTCCCGGCAACAAGTGCCGAGGCACCGCCACCGAAGCCGTTGAACAGGCCGACAAGCTGTGGCATCTGTGTCATCTCGACGCGAACCGCCAAGACGGCGCCCACCAGTCCGCCAAGCAGGAGGCCGCCGAACAGAACGGCGGGATCGAGAATCTCGAAGTTCAGCATCGTGACTACGACGGCGATCAGCATCCCGCCGGCGGAGAGCAGGTTCCCACGGACGGCCGTCCGGGGATGGGTCATGTCACGCAGGCCCTGGATGAACAAAACCGCCGCGATCAGGTAGACGACCTCGACGATCGGTTCTGAGAGGAAGACCATGGCTTATCGACCCCCTTGGAAATCCTGCAGCATCCGGTGACTGACCAGGTATCCCCCCACGACGTTGACCGTCGCCATGACGACGGCAAGAAAGCCAAGTACCGTCGCGATCAGCGTCTCGCCGGCCCCGGCGACGACGACCGCGCCGATGAGGGTAATCCCGGTGATCGCGTTCGCGCCAGACATCAAAGGCGTATGCAGCGTCGCGGGGATCTTCGTGATGATCGAGTACCCGAGGAAGGCAGCCAGAACGAACAACGTAACGTTCGTGATCAGCTCTGTCATTCTTCATCCCCCTCAGCTGACGGTGGCACCCAGCGTTGTTCGCCGGCGTGTGTAATCAGTGTCTGGTCGATAATTTCGTCGTCAGTGTCGATATCGAGCTCGTCGTCGGTGATGAGGTAGTCTACGAAATTGTACATGTTGTTGCTGTAGAGTTGACTAGCATGGTGGGCGACCCGTGCGGGCAGATTCGTCGGTCCAACGATGGTGACGCCACTGTGTTCGATCGTCTCGCCGGGCACGGTGATCTCACAGTTCCCGCCTGTCGCGGCAGCGACATCGATGATCACCGAGCCGGCGGCCATGTTCTTGACCATCTCCTCGCTGACCAGCTCTGGGGCGGGCCGGCCAGGGATCGCTGCCGTCGAGATGACCACATCAGACTCGGGAACCACGCGGTTCATCGCCTCTCGTTGGGCCCGGTAGAACTCCTCGTCCATCTCCCGGGCGTAGCCTTCATCGTCGCCGGATTCCTCGGTCTCGAGGTCCAGCTCGACGAATTCGCCACCGACACTCTGGACCTGCTCGCGGGTCTCGAGGCGAATGTCGTAGCCTTTCACCGAGGCGCCGAGCCGGTTCGCGGTCGACATCGCTTTCAGCCCGGCGATGCCGGCTCCGATGACGAAGACATCGGCCGGCTGGACTGTGCCGGCGGCGGTCATCTCCATTGGAAACATCTTCGGTAGGCGCTCAGCAGCCATAACCGCCGCCTTATACCCGCCGATGCTGGACATAGAAGAATTTGCGTCCATCGACTGGGCCCGGCTGATCCGCGGAAGCAACTCCAGTGCGAAGGCACTTATCTCACCATCGCGGAGTCTATTGAAGATTGCCTCATCGAAATCGTAGGCGCCTAACAACCCAACGTGGGCTTGTCCGGGCTGGAAGCTCGACGGTTCGTCGCTGTCGTCCGGTCCCTGGACGTGCAGCAGGATGTCCGCCTGGTCTCCGGCTGGGGTCCCTTCAAGGATCTCTGCGCCGTGGGCTTCGTAGTCACCATCACTCCAGCCGGCAGACTCGCCTGCACCTGCCTCAACGACGACGTGGTGGCCGTCATCGACGAGTCGCTCGGCGTGTGGCGGGATCAACGAGACCCGGTGCTCTCCATCGCTGCCTTCGTTTGGCACCCCGACGATCATAGGCTCAGGCCCCGATACCGCGTGTTAGCACGCGACTCTCTAATTTGCAAACGATCCACAATCGTCACGTAGTACCCAGCCCACATGCTACCACGGAATCCACGTTACAGCGACACAAATAGGTTTTCCATTCTTGACCGGCTTGAAGTGGTTGTTGGAATATCGTACACAACCGCCTGGCCGAGACGGCCGTCACGCTCAGCGGTTCTCGCGTTGTTCGACCTTGTTGAGTTCGATAAGGAGCCGAAAGATGGCCTTGACAAGATTCGCATCCACGTCGAACCGGTCGGCGTTCTCGGCGGCCCGGTCCATGACCGCCTGTTCTTGGTCCTCGTCGGTCGTCGGGAGCCCCTGCTCGGCCTTGACCGATGCAATCGTCTGTGCGACGTAGGTCCGCTGGGCGATCAGCTCGACTAACTCGCGGTCGATAGTGGCGATCTCCTTGCGCAGCTCGTCAAGGCTCACGTCGTCGTCCCGGTCGTCTGTGTTGTTGTCTGCCATGTTGTGCCCTCGCGTTGACTCCAGGAAGCCTGGATATCGTTGAGTGTGTTTCGATCCCCTACGGCTATCATACTTGGGCCGGTCCCGGACACCGATACGCCGGTCGCCGCTGGCAACGCCTCGAAGAGCGGGGCAAGTGGATACTCAAGCGCAGCTCCAAACGCCAGACCGTTTGTGGTCATCGCCCGTCCGAACCGGCCCTGGCGGACGTCGGCGAGGATGCCATCCGCGACGGGAGCGATCTTGCGACACCGTGTGACGTCTGCTGATGCGCTGTACGCACGTTCCGGTGGTGTCCAGACGAGCACCGACCAGTCGACAGTCTCGCGGTCTAACAGTGTGTCACTCCGGTTGTCGGTGACGGTGACGCCGCCGAGCATACTCGCCGACGCATCGTCGAAGGCCCCAGTGACCGTGACGCCGACGTCGCGGGCTGCCTGGACACCGAGGCGGCAGGCGGCCAGTGGCTCCACAGCCTCCACAGCCCCGAGGGCATCGAGTGTGGCGAGGACCGTTGCGTTCGCGGCCGCACTGGAGCTTTTCAGTCCCGAGGCAATGGGGATCTCACTCTCGGTCCGGACCGTCCCGCCCTCGCCGTCGCCGTACTGTTCGGTCGTCAGTGTCACACACCGCTCGATCAGGGCCGTCTCTGTGTCTGGATGGTCGGCGACCGTGCCGGTGACCGACGGGGTCGCCCCCGTCAACTCGACCGTGGCAGTTAGCTCACGGTCGATAGCGAAGGCCGCACCACGGTGGTTTGCGAGCGCGTTGAGAACCGTTCCTGCGGCCGGCGCAGTCGCCTGCCCGTGCATACCGACGCACACGCCGGCTGTCACTTAGCCCTGGCGATGCACCTTTATCGGGCCCTGACGTACCGGTCCCTGTAAGCTAACCCACGGCAACTCGTGGGCTTCCGCGCTGTTACCGCTGTGACACTCGAGTACGAGATCGCCGAGGCGGCGGTTAAAAGCGCCCTGTTGTACAGCGACGCGACACAGGTGCGCTGGGAGCGGACACACACCCGCGAACAGGCGGCCGACCTGTACGCGACACACCGACGCCGACTCGAGGAGTGAGTCCGGGCCCAGCATGGAGAAATTCAAAAGACTCCGGCGCCAAGACTCCACATGACGGACGAAAACGGCATCCGCCTCCGGGTCGCGGACGCTGAGAAACGTGACGCCGGGAAGGGAATCGCCCGGGTTGCAGAACAGACCCGGGGTCAACTGGGTGTCCTGACAGGAGACTCGGTGGTCATCGAGGGGACCCAGCAGACGGTCGCCACCCTCCGTGTCGCCCGACCGCGGATCGACCATGAGATGGTCAAGATCGACGCCGATACCCGTGCCAACGCCGGGGTAACAGTCGGCGACGAGGTGCTGGTTCGGCCACAGAGTGTACGTGCTGCGCAGTCGGTGACGGTCGTGCCCCCATCCGCTCTCGCCGGGGCCGACGAGTCGGTGTTGCGGCGGGTCCTCTCGCGTGCGCTGCGGCGCCGTCCGATCACGGCCGGTGAACGCTTATCGATCGAACAAGTAACGGACGCCCCCTTCGAAATCGTCGCGACGAAGCCCCAGGACCCGGTCCGCGTCGTGAACGATACCACGATCCGGTTGCGGATGCCCACCGGAGACACCGATCACGCCGTCGTGGAGACGGACGGCGAGCCCCAAGCCGGCGTCTCGTATGAAGATATCGGCGGGCTTGAAGAAGAACTCGAGCAGGTCCGGGAGATGATCGAGTTACCGCTGAACGAACCGGAGGTGTTTCATCGACTTGGCGTGGAACCGCCTAAGGGCGTCCTCCTGTACGGCCCACCGGGAACCGGAAAGACACTCATCGCACAGGCCGTGGCAAACGAGGTCGACGCGGCCTTCCACGCGATCGACGGCCCGGAAATCGTCTCCAAGTACAAAGGTGAGAGTGAAGAACAGCTCCGGGAGCTGTTCGCCACGGCACGTGAAGACGCCCCGGCGATTATCTTCTTCGACGAAATTGATAGCGTAGCCGGGCAGCGCGACGAGGATGCCGACATGGAGACGCGGATCGTCGGCCAGCTGTTGAGCCTCATGGACGGAATCGACGCCCGTGAGGACGTGATCGTCATCGGCGCGACGAACCGTGTTGATAGTCTCGATCCGGCGCTTCGTCGGGGGGGCCGGTTCGACCGGGAGATCGAGATCGGCGTCCCCGACCGTGATGGCCGCCACGAGATTCTCCAGGTTCACACCCGCCGGATGCCACTTGCTGACGACATCGATCTGACGGGCATCGCAGAACGGACGCATGGCTTTGTCGGCGCCGACATCGACGCCCTGACAACCGAGGCAGCGATGACCGCTCTAGACCGGTACCGTGAGGCCGATATCGACGCGGCTGATATCACCGTGACGAAGGCGGATTTCGACGCAGCCCTGGCCCACGTCGAGCCCTCCGCAATGCGGGAGTTTCTCGCCGAGCTCCCGACGACGACCTTCGACGACGTCGGTGGCCTCTCGGAGGCAAAGCAACGGCTTCGGGAAGCAGTTATGTGGCCGCTGTCGTACGATCGATTGTTTACAGAGACGGCCACTGATCCACCGAGTGGCATCCTCTTGTACGGGCCACCGGGAACGGGCAAGACCTTACTTGCGCGGGCCCTCGCCGGTGAGACGGCAGTGAACTTCGTCCACGTCGATGGGCCAGAACTCATCGACAAGTACGTCGGGGAGTCAGAGAAGGCGATCCGAGAAGTCTTCGATCGGGCCCGACAAGCGGCCCCGGCAATCATTTTCTTCGACGAGCTTGACGCCATGGTGGGAACGCGAGGGCGTGGGCAGGATGCCGGCGGCGTCACCGACCGGATCGTCTCGCAGCTGCTGACTGAACTCGACGGCCTCCGGGAAAATCCCAACCTGGTAGTTCTCGCCGCGACGAACCGGAAAGACGAGATCGATCCGGCACTGCTCCGCCCCGGACGGCTCGATACCCACGTCGAGATCGGACACCCCGACCGCACGGAGATCGAGGCCATCTTGGCGGTTCACACCCGTGAGAAGCCGCTGGCCGAGGACGTTGCACTCGATGAACTGTCTGCTGAGCTGACCGGCTTGACCGGCGCCGACGTCGCCTCGGTCGTCCGAACTGCCTCGATGCGGGCAATCCGGGAAGCGACGACAGAGTACGGCCCTGCGGCGGCGAACGAACGGGCCGACGAGATCGAAATCACGCGGGCACACTTCGAGGCCGCTATCGCAGAGATCGACCCGGCATAGTCAGGTCCGAGCGATGAGTGTCTCACCGGCCCGGACTGAATCACCCGGAGCGACCGCGAGATCTGCCTCGGAGACCGACTGAGGGAAGACCACGTCGACCCGGCTCCCAAACGAGATATGGCCAACACGCTGTCCACACTCGAGGGTCGTTTTCGGGTCGTGGTACGGGTGGATCCGCCTGGCGAAGGCTCCGGCGATCAGGATCACCGTCAACTCGTCGTCGCCACGGCCGATGGTCATCCGGAGACGTTCGTTGTGCTTAGAGGCCTTACTAAAGGCCGGGCGATGGCCACCGGCTTCGTGTGTCAGGTCGAGGACGGTACCAGCGGCCGGCGATCGAACAACGTGGACATCGTCGAGGTTCATGAAGATCCCGACCCGGAGGCGGTTGTCGCGGTGTTGGAGACTCGTTACGCGGCCGTCAGCCGGCGCCACAAACCCTCGATCCGGGCCGCTGCGTGATGGATCCCGGTGAAACCACAGGATACCAACCCCGAGTCCCACGGCGAGGGCCGCAAGTGGTGGCACGACGACTGCAGCGACCGGCGCCAGACCGAACGGAACCATCGCGAGCCGCCAGGCCCCCGGTGTCACACGCATGCCAGAACCTTCGGGAGCCGGTTGTGTGTACCTTTCGGGTAGCCTTCGACAACGGTAAACCAGCGGCTGTGCAAGCCGGGGGCAATGGGTGAACGTACCGGGGAGCCAGCCCCGGCGACATCGTCTGGCGGTGGGTCGGTAACGCTCGTCGGGACTGCACACGTATCCGAGGAGAGTGCCGTCCGGGTCCGCGAGACAATCGAGGGCGAACGGCCCGATGTCGTAGCCGTCGAGCTCGACGAGAACCGGTACAAACAGATGCAGGGTGAAACACCCGACGACATTGAGCCCTCCGAGCTTCTTGAGGGCAACACTGTTTTCCAGTTTCTTGCCTACTGGATGCTCTCTTACGTCCAGGCGCGACTGGGAAGCCGGTTCGGCGTCGAGCCCGGCGCCGACATGCGGGCAGCTATCCAGACAGCCGAGGAGACGGGCACGCGCCTGGCGCTGGTCGACCGGGATATCCAGACAACTATCCGCCGGTTCTGGCGTCGGCTGACCGTTCTCGAGAAGGTCAAACTGGTCGGCGGCCTCGCCTTCGGGGCAGCCGACCCACGGACTATCGGAATCGCTCTCGGCGTCACCGCCGGGGCGATGGTCGGACTGGTCGGCGCCATCGTCGCGGGTCCGTTGCTCGGATTCGGGATCACCGTGGGGCCTGTCGTCGCAGCAACCGTCGGGGGCCTTGCCGTCGGCGGCTTCCTCGGTGTTTTTCTGACCGTCGGGCTGTTCCCAGGCGGCGCTATCGAACTGCGTGCAGTCGCCGGGACGGTCCTCGGCGCTACGCTCGGCGCTACCGTGTCCGTCACCGGCTTCGCGGTGCCCATCGTCGGCACAGTTTCCTTCGAGTCACTCGGCCAGACACTGATCCGTGGAGGTGTTGGGGGGATCGGCGGCGCCGCGGCCGGCGGTGTTGTTGGCGTTGGTCTCAGCCTGTTGTTCGCGGTGACAGGCGAGGCCGCCGACCCCCAACGATCCGAGCTCACAATTGAGGAGCTTACGGACACGGATGTCGTCACAGCGATGCTGGAGGAGTTTCGGCGCTTCTCACCGGGTGGTGCGGAGGCGCTGATTGACGAACGAGACGCCTTCATCGCCCACCGGCTGGTGGCCTTGCGTGATGCCGGCTACGATGTTGTCGCGGTCGTCGGCGCGGGGCACGAGGCAGGTATCAAGCAGTACCTGGACGCCCCGGAGACACTGCCCGCAATGGAGACGCTTACCGGAACGCCATCCGGCCGACGAGTCTCGCTTGTGAAGGTGCTCAGCTACGGGGTGGTGGTCGCGTTCGTCGGCTTTTTCCTTCTACTAGCGATGGCCGGCGTCCAGCAGCCGCTTTTGTTACAGGTCTTTCTCGCGTGGTTCGTGTTCAACGGGCTGTTTGCGTTTACCGCGGCGCGGCTCGCAGGTGCCTCATTGCTTGGTGCTGGTGTCGGCGGATCGGTGGCGTGGCTGACGAGCATCAACCCTTTGCTCGCTCCAGGGTGGTTCGCAGGGTACATCGAGTTACGCAAACGACCGGTCAACATCGCCGACATCTCCCGACTCAACGAACTGTTGAACGACCAAACACGGTCACTGCGGGACTTACTGGGCGATCTCTTCGACGTTCCGCTGTTCCGGCTGATGGCGATCGTCGCGATGACCAATCTCGGAAGCGTCGCCGCTACGGTGCTTTTTCCGTTTCTCGTATTGCCGTTTTTCTTCGAGGGCATCGGAACGGTCGACGAGATCGGGAGTCTGTTACTTGAGGGAGCCCGCGAGAGCATTGGACTGATTAGAGACGTTCTTGTGTCTTGACCGAGTGGCAACCGTATGGATGTGGGGTGGCAGACTCAGCCCCGGGCGCTTAGCTTCAGCCGCGAGGAGATAACCGAACTGGGCATCGCGTGGATCGTCTTAGCCGTTGCCTTCGCGATCTTTATCGGCCGACCGGAGCTGTTGATTACGGCGCCAGGGGCTGCCGTCTCATTGCTTGTGTTATCTGCGATCACGGTTGGAGCCGGGTTCCTGTTGCACGAGATCGCCCACAAAGTCGTCGCAGTTCGGTTCGGCCAACACGCCATGTTCAAGGCTAACTACCGGATGTTGGTCGTGGCTGTTCTCTCGGCGCTTGCTGGCCTCATTGTCGCAGCCCCGGGTGCAGTTCACCACCGGGGTCGGGTGACGACCCGCCAGCAAGGACTGATCGCAGTGGCCGGTCCGGTCACGAACCTCGGTCTCATCATCCTCTTTTTCCCACTGGTGGTCGTCGGTGGCTTTATCGGTGACGTGGGGCGATTCGGCGTGTTGATCAACGCCTTTCTTGCCGCGTTTAACATGCTGCCGTTTGGCCCGCTTGATGGAAAGACGGTCTGGACATGGCACCGTGGGGTTTTCCTCGTCGTCTTCCTCCTCGGGCTCGCGGCGACGGGAGCCGGTGCCGTCGGCCTTGGGGTCTTCTAATACTGATTATTGCGATTGTTTTCGTGACCACGTCACAGATCACAGTGTTTCACGCCGTGTAACCGGTGTCCTGTCCCAGCATACCGGTAAGGAGTCGCAATAATCAGTATGAGTCCGCCGCCGTGTGAGGTCGTGGGGTTTCTGACTTCTCCCACGACTGCAGTCGTGGGCTTTCGCGCTGACTCCGGTAGTTCACTTGCGCTGGTTCGCCCAGGGCTCGGGCTCGAATCCCAGTCGTGCCACGATCGGACGGTAGGCGAAGACAACGACCAGAATCACAGCGAACTCCTGCCAGAAACCGACATTCTCGAAGAACGAGCCCACGATCTGCACGGAGACTAACGCCAGCAGGAGCATCGCCGCGTAATGAGGCAACACAGCAAGCAGGTGGTCCGTATCTATGGCCATACTACCCGTAGTGAGACGGGTATAAAAAGGATACCGTCTACTTGCCAGCGGTCCCGGTGTCGGGCGGCAGCCGCATCACCTATATGGATCCTGCCACTGTAAATAATATGGACAGTGGGGTGATCGTCGACCTCCTGCCGGAGCTTCCGGACACGAACGCCCGTCTGATAGCGACGGGTGTTCTCATCGCCGGGGGCTTACTGTTGTACTTCGGCGCTGTGCCGGCGACGAAAAAAGTGGTATCGCTAATTCGATCCCGCTTGTACAGCCGGTACGTCGCCGAGCACGTGGATACCACACCCGAGGCTATCGACTGGCCGTTCCCGACGCAGGCGGCCACGTGGACCTACCGCGGTGTGTTAGTCTTCTTTGTCGGCCTCGTGGCCCTGGTAATATGGGGATTCGAGGGGGTCGTCGACACCATCCTCGGCGCCATCCAGGCGTGGTTTCCCACCTTACTCCAGCTTGGGGTATCAGTTCTCATCTTGCTTGCTGGCGTAGCACTGACCCGCGTCCTGCGTCGCCGACTGTACGCCTACACAGACCAGATCGATCACGTCTCCCAACACCAGGAGAGTGTCGTCTACCGGGTCACACAGGTGTCGGTGTACATCGCCACGGGGCTGATCGTGCTGTCAGTTTGGGACGTCAACTTAGAGGGCCTGTTGATCGGAGCCGGCTTTCTGGGCATCGTCGTCGGTATGGCGGCCCGGCAGACTCTCGGCTCGTTGCTTGCGGGGTTCGTGTTGATGTTCTCACGCCCCTTTGAGATCGGTGATTGGGTTCGCATCGGCGACTACGAGGGGATCGTCACCGATATTTCGATCATCAACACCCGGTTGCGGAGCTTCGACGACGAGACGGTTGTCCTTCCCAACGACGTCGCCGGCAACGAGACGATCCGCAACATGACAGACAGCGACCGGCTCCGGCTCCGTGTGACCGTGGGTGTCGCCTACGACGCCGATCTCGACCGTGCCCGGGAGCTGATTCTCGAGGCCGTTGGTGACGTCGACGAGGCCCTCTCGATTCCGAAACCGACTGTAGTCCTCACGAACTTCGGTGACTCCGCCATCGACTTCGAAGTGCGCTTCTGGATCGAGCCCCCGACGGCACCACGGCGAGCGAAAGCCCAGACAGCGGTGATCAAGTCGATCAAGGACACCTTCGACGAGGCGGGCATCGAGATCCCGTTCCCACAACGGGACCTCAGCGGCGAGATCGACGCCATCCAGACGGACGACTCACGACGTGTCGAAATCGAGCCAGACCCCGAAGACTGAGCCGGCCGGTTCGAAACCTACAAGCGCTGGGGACTGATACGACCGGTATGGATCTTCGCGTGCTCGAGAACCTCGAAAACGAGCTCACGATCGAAATCGCCGGTGAGACACACACCTTCATGGCCGTCCTGAAGGACGCACTGCTGGAAACTGAGGGTGTTGTCGCGGCGACCTACGACATGAACCCGGAGCAGTCAGGCGGCCAAACCGAGCCTGTGTTGACACTAAAAACAACAAGCGAGACAGATCCGCTCGATGCACTCGCCGCCGGCGCCGAGCGCGTCCAAGGAAAAGCCGCCGACTTCCGTACGGCCTTCGACGGCGCTACTGCCTGATTGACACGCCGTTGTCGGCAAGGTACTGCTTCGTCTCCTCGACCGTGTACTCCCCGAAATGAAAGATCGACGCGGCTAAGGCTGCGTCGACCTGTGCCCCCTCGAAGACTCGCAACATGTCCTCGGGCCCACCACATCCCGAGGAGGCGATCATCGGCGTCGAGACAACGTCCCGGACCGCGCGCATCAACGCAATATCGTATCCCTCCTTGGTGCCGTCTTTGTCGATCGAGTTGACGAAGATCTCCCCGGCACCGCGTGCCTCGGCCTCTTGAACCCACTCGAGGACATCGATCCCAGTCCCTTCCCGACCGCCTTTGACCGTCGCTTCGAACCAGACCGACTCGTTGTCTGCGGTGACGTAGTGCTCACCCGCGTCGTCGAACCGCCGCCTGGCGTCGACAGAGACCACGATACACTGCGTGCCGAAAGCCGCAGCACCCTCCTCGATGAGCGTCGGTCTGTCGATTGCGGCCGTGTTGATCGACACCTTGTCCGCACCGGCCCGCAGCGTGGCCCTGATATCGTCGAGCGTTCGGATTCCGCCGCCAACAGTTAGCGGAATGAACGAGACGTCGGCGACTTGCTCGACGACCGACAGCATCGTCTCCCGGCCGGCACTCGAAGCGGTAATATCGAGAAAGACCAACTCGTCAGCGCCGGCTTCATTGTAGTGTGTCGCGAGTTCCACAGGATCCCCGGTGTACTCGAGGTTTCTGAATTTCACGCCGGTATATACCGCAGGCGCGCCGTCGTCGTCAAGATCGACATCGATACAAGGAATAATCCGTTTCGTCAGTCCCATGGCCGGCCTATGTGGGCCGCAACTAAAACTCCCGCTCTGTCGACCCGAGGGGTATTAACTTTAGCGAGACTGTGAAGAGTGTGGTCGATCTAGATTCTGGTTGGGTGAGCAGAAGTGCTCGACCACGTGCTAGAGAAAGCGCGCGAGCAAAGAATATTTTCCCGCGAGGACACGCCGACCGAGCAGCGTGTCCTCGCTAGTTTTCTGTATCACGCCGGGTTGTCGTTCCGGCGGATCGAACCGTTCGTAGGCGTATGTCACGTCGCCGTTCACGACTGGTATCATCGTCTCGAACGTCTCTTTGAGCCCGACCGCGACCGGCGGCAGGCGGCCGCGGTCGATGAGACCAAACTCGAAATTGAAGACGAAGAGGTGTACGACTGGCCGCTGGATCTCCTCGAGTGCGAACACATGCGAGAAACGTGGGGCGATCGCTCACTTATCGAAGCATGGTTCGGGGTGCTGAAATTCCGAAC
>OBKM01000122.1_pt1 | contig 36653 bp, 33 predicted proteins | sample 1519691 | NCBI WGS metagenome assembly OBKM01 (sample SAMEA37050418, study PRJEB22526) | metagenome | biome: saline pan; feature: lake; material: water | place: Egypt | collected 2015 | depth 0.5 m
TAGTTTCTCCGCAGCCTGCTTCTGATTTTCCGTCTCGCGAAGCGTTTCTAGAATCATGCGGCGCTCCATCTCGTCGATCGTTAGATCGTGTCCATTGACAACGACCTGCCGATCTGTTGAATCCGTTTCGGTGTGCTGCTGAGATATAAACTCGTTGAAGACGTCGCCCAGCTCGATCACATCGCGGTCGGTAGCCAATGCCACGCCGCGGTGAATCATGTTCTCTAATTGCCGCACGTTCCCCGGCCAGGAGTACGACATGAACTTGTCCATGAGGTCGGACGCAATATCCTTCTCGGGCAGATCGTACATCCTGCAGTACTTCCGCACGAAGTGCTGCGCGAGCAGTGGGACATCAGACAGTCGCTCGCGGAGCGGAGGGACATGGAGTGGAAACACCGCCAGCCGGTGATATAAATCTTCCCGAAAAATGTCCTCATCTACGGCCTCCCGGAGATCACGATTGCTGGTAGCAATAACTCGGACGTCTATCTGCCGCTTCGTAGTTTCCCCTACGCGCTGAAACTCCTGCTCCTGCAACACTCGGAGGAGCTTGGCCTGCACCGAGAGGTCAATCTCGGTGATCTCATCTAGAAGAAGCGTTCCGCCATCAGCGACTTCGAATGCCCCTTCTCTGTCCTCAACAGCTCCGGTGAAGGCCCCTTTCCGATGGCCGAAGAGGTGACTTTCAACCAGCTCCCGCGGAAGATTGGCGCAATTAACAGTGATGTATGGCCCATCGGCGCGATCGCTCATCTCGTGGACGATACGGGAGAGGATCTCTTTTCCTGTACCGCTTTCTCCGTGCACAAACACTGGGGCCTCGCTCTTCGAAACGGGAGGAACGAGTCGCTTCAAATTCTGGATGGTTGGATGCTCTCCCACATATCGATCGAGCGATGAATCGCCTTCTGTAGCCGGTTCTGAGGACGACACTTTTTCCGGTTGGGGGGTTGGATCATCGCTTCCGTCTTCCACAAGGTGCTCCTTGATGCGATCCACGAACTCCGTTGTGGAGAAAGGTTTGGGAATATAATCGGCTGCCCCCTTCTTCATCATTTCAACAGCATGCTGGACATTCGCTTGGCTCGTCACCATCACAACGCTAAGCTGCGGATGAGCTTCCGACAGCCGATCCAATAGATCGCCGCCGTTGATGTCTGGAAGGACGGCCTCCGTGATCAGTAGGTCGAACGCCTCCTCGTCCAAAACATCCAGTGCTTCACGCGCCTTCGAACGACTTTCTACCTCCACCCCGTGGCGTGACAGCAGTCGGTCCAGAACGTCATGGAGCATCTGGTTGTCATCAACAAAAAGGACTCGGGCTCCTTCAAGGTCGTGGACGTCTTCCATACTATAATCTGGTTTGGAATGTGATGCAACTGCTCACAGTAGGGTGTACAGTATGGACAATGGGTTTGGGATGGTCCCTGCCAGTTGCTCTCGCCTTTTAAGCGATTCGTCGATAGCAGGTAAGGGTGGTTCGAAACCACAGTGCGTCAAAATATGGAGAAGTCAAGTAACAACTGCATAGTTGTGGATAATTGAGGCGAGTGAAAATCTACAGGCCAGAGTTCGCCATTCCTAATGTTTCTCGTTTTCAATCAAGTTCTAGCATCTCATTGCTGTGGTCATGTGAGCATGGAAGGCGCAAACTAAATTCCGTCCCATTCTTAGCGTCGGTACTACTGAGGCTAAGCGTTCCACAGTGCGCCTCAGCTATGCGCCGCGCGAGCGATAACCCTATTCCTAGGTGGGACGTCTTCGTGCTGTAGAAAGGCTCGAATACTCGCTCTGCCGGCTCTGCCTCTTCGATGTAGCTTGCGCTCCAGACACGCACCTCTGTAACCCCAGAATTAGAGTCGTAAGAAATCGCAAGCCGTACATTCTCCGCCCGATCGGGTGCGTCGATTGAAGACGCCGCCTCGAAGGCATTCTGAATGAGCGCGAGCAAAGCCTGGCGGATCAGCATGGGATCTCCTGCCAACTCTGATGGGGCACCGGACTCAGTATTCACCTTGACGCGAGACCATTTGTCTGTGCTCAAAAATTCATCGAGCCCCTGGATGAGCTCCTCTATGTCCAGCGTTCGCACTACCGGTTCCACTGGCTGGGCATACCGGCGCAAGTCAGCGACCAGACGCTCGATACGAGTCGTCCCCTCCAGTATGCGGAGCGACAGCTCGCGCTGTTCGTCGGTCACTAATGTGTCAGCGAGCATGTCTGTATAGCTTTCAATACCGTTGACCAGTCCTAACAATCGATGGGCCAATTGATCAGCAAACGCTCGAAGCACCCGTCGATCAATTTGCTCGACACGCACATCCTGATGGGGCAGAGAGGATTCCAAGTCGGCCTGCGAATCCATGGAGTCTGAGGTACCTTTTATTCTTTAGAAAGCATAAGCTGGTGCGTCCCAGAATGGGAACCTAAAACCAGTTATATATCACCTCAAAAAACATACCCCCTCACAAACCGAATCTACACGCCCTCACTCTCCGCACGTCCAGTTTTGCTTTCCTATATCTGGAAACTTCTTCCGTCACTGGGGCGCGAAAAATCGCATACTCCGTTATCTTCTCTCGAGGTGAAGACTGATCCGGCCATTGCCAAGCTCACGGAGGTAGCTCGCAGAGCAGCCAGCCTCCACTAGCATTTCTTGGCTTTCGTATGTCGGTAAGCCTGCTTCGGCACCACTATCTGCTTCGGCACCACTATCTGCTTCGGCACCACTATCTGCTTCGGCACCATCACAGCGCCTGAGGCGGACTTCCTTTCCCCTGCCTGTGGGAAACTCCGGCAAGGTTATCCGGCGCGATCGGAAGACTACGTGGGTACTGTCGCAACTCACTCGTTCTCCACCATGCCACTGGGTGCATGGCATGGAGGTTGTTCCTGTTTCTAGCGTCACACTCGCCTTGCACCCAAATGTCCAAGTTCTATGGAAACTGCTAACCTACAGCTCCTCCGGTCCGCCATGGATGCATACTCCAAGCGGTCCGAAGCAATATCGAGCAACTTGGCAAACAAAAACACGCCGGGCTACCAGCGCATCACGGTTTCTTTCGAGGACCAGTTGCGAGAGGCCCGGAACCAAGTTCCGAGTTTACGCAACCCAACAGATGTCGAGGCGGGCATTAATGTAGAGGATGAACAACCGGTTTTAGAAGATGAAATGATGAACCTGTCCGATACCCAGATGCGCATGCAACTCGCCAATCGCGGTCTTCGCGAACACTTTGAGCTGATGCGTACCGGAATCACCGGACGTCCGCAGTAATCTGCATTGTTATTACCGTTTTCGACTTATCCACTGAACATCTTAAACTCTTATGCTTGGCGAACGCATTCCTTCTGTCTTCCGCACGGCCGCTCGCGGACTCGAAGCGCAGCGCGTGGCTCTTGGCACCCACACAGAAAATATTGCCAACGCGAACACCACGCGTACCGAAGAGGAAGAGCCATATGCCATCAAACAGGCTGTTCACGAGGTTGAAGGGGAGAACCACACGCGCTTTAACGAGATCCTCAACCGCTCGTCGCTCGACCTGCAGCGCACGGCAGGCGACGCCCCGCACATCGACGGCCCATCGCTTCGACGGGAGATTGATGAATCCGAGCTTGGTCCCGTCACAGATGTTGAAGAGATTCAAGAAGAGCGCCTGGAATACGATCCGAGTCACCCTGACGCTGACGGTGATGGCTACGTGCGCTATCCTGATGTGAATGTTGTCGAAGAGATGTCGGGCATGATGTCAGCCAATCGAATCTATGAGGCCAATCTAACAATGGTTGAGGCGGCCCAGGAGATGGCTCAGCAGACGCTCCAAGTGTAGTTCAGTTTTCCTTTCGTACGGCCCTGCTCCACCTGACGTCCACGTAGTGCTATGAGCACTCCCATTGATGGCTCTTCCTCCCTGTATCGTTCGTTTCACCAAACGCAGCGAACAGAGTCCTCTAGTCCAAGCGATGCGAACGCTCAGCAGATTGACAGCTCGCCGGATTCTCCTGCCAATGGCCAGGCTGAGGACGTACAATCCCTCAGCGCAGCCGAGCGTGAAATGATCGAGCGGGAGTTTCCGGACAACCCGGACCTCTCGATGGAACTCTATGGGCGCAATCGAGGATCCGAGACTGTCAATCCAGAAGCGCTTGGTAATCAGATCGACGTTCGCGGTTAATCTTTCTTCCTGCATCTATGTCTGACGCTATAAATGTTGCCCAACTTCAGCGCCTGCAGCAGCCCCGCGGCGGGGATGATCAGTTCGAGGAGCTTCCTGTCCCCCAGCAGGAGGATCCAGACGGACCCAGTTTTTCAGACACGCTGCAGGGGGCGATCGAAAGCGTAGATCAAGCGCAAAAAGCCTCGGAGGGCCAGATCGAAGCTTTCGTCGCCGGCGAGCAAGATGACCTTCATGAGGTAACGATCGCCATGAATCAGGCGCAGCTGCACTTTCAGATGATGACCGAAGCGCGGAACCGTACGATGGAAGCTTACCAAGAACTAATGCAGATGCAGATCTAAGCTAGGCCCATTTGCTCTCTGCTTTCCCTTCCAGAATTTGCCCGTGTAGTTTCTTCTCCTTTTGATGCAGAACTTTCTCCAGAACATTCAGGCATTCCTGGGTCGCCTCACGCTGGGACAGCAAATTGCCCTCGGGCTTGTGGTCTTCGGCGGCTTGGCGATCTTAATTAGCGTTACCTACTGGGCGAGCCAACCTGACCACACGCTCCTATTTGGAGACATGGAGCCGTCTAATGCCAGCCGTGTGGTCGATACCTTGGAGGAAGAGGGGGTTGATTACGACCTGCGACACAACGGCACGGCCGTCTACGTGCCGCGCGATGAAGTGCACGAACTACGCATTCAGTTCGCTGCAGAGGGCGTCGTCGACGATGGTCAGGCAGGCTACGAGATCTTCGACGATGGTGAGCTGGGCATGACGGACTTCATGCAGGAGATGAACGAGAAGCGGGCGATGGAGGGCGAGCTTGCTCAAACCGTCTCGAACCTCTCGCAGGTAGAGCGCGCTCGGGTGCACCTCGTGCTTCCTGAGCGCCAGCCGTTTCAAGAGAATCAAACCGAGGCAAGTGCTTCTGTGGTGGTCCAGCTGAGCGGACGGTCGAGTCTCAGCGTCAACCAAGTAGAGGGAATCACCGCTCTCGTGTCTGGTGCCGTGGATGACCTTGAACATGCCAACGTAACAATCCTCGACTCAGACGGCAACATGCTTTCGGATCCAGACGCCGGCGATGAGACGGCCCGTCTTACCTCTACCCAGCTCGATCTCCGGCGGGAAGTGGAAGAGTATCTGACTGAGCAAGGTCAGTCGATGCTTGACGAGGTGCTGGGAACGGGCGAATCGATCGTGCGCGTCTCGGCAGAGCTGGACTTCAGTCGAACGGTCTCCGAAAGCAATATCATCGATCCCGAGAGCCAGACAATTATCAGTGAGGAGCGGCTCGATGAGGAGAGTCCCCAAGACGAAGCAACCTCGCTTGTTCGTAACTACGACGTGACCCGCACCACTGAGCAGCACGAAAGCAGTGTAGGCGACGTCACAGATCTGTCTGTCTCTGTTGTTTTGAACCAGCCCCTCGATGAGGACGGTGAGCCTGCTCCCTTCCCTCCTGACGAACTGCAGGAGATCGAGGAGGTCGTCCAGAACGCGGTGGGCTTCGACCCGGAGCGTGGCGACCAGTTCACCATACAGCAGACGCGCTTCGATGCTGACGACGAGTTAGCCGACGATTTCCAGGAGCAGCAGTGGTTCGATCAGCTTGAGCTGTATCTTCGCTACGGCCTTATTCTGATTGCTTTGCTTCTTGGCATCTGGCTGATCCGGTCTATTACCCAGCAGCGCCTTCCCGACAGCGACCGCCAGTTGGAATCCGGCGACGACACGCGCCCCGCCCTGGAGGGGGAGACAGCCGATGAGTCAGCCCTGCCTGGACAAGCAGATGAGGACGACGTAGATGACATGGTACTCGTCGACGACGTGTACACCAGCAAACTGTCCAGCGAGGCCAAGGCCCGCCTTGAGGCAAAAAACCAGATGTATCAAGAGATCCAGGATCAGGTGACGGGCAACCCCAGTGAGGCAGCCGAACTCATCCGTTCATGGATGATTTCTGACTCCGCTCAAGATCGTGACGTGTAGATACGCTAGGTACGCTTCCACATTGCCCCATCTTTCCCGAACCCTCTACGACTCAATCGCTCATAAGCTGACCGCTCATAAATCACCATGGAGAACGCGCCTTCACTTTCCACCCCTTCTTCCTCTCCTGCATCTCCCGAAGCGCCACTTGAGCAGCCCGACTCCACGGCGATCAACGCGTTAGACCCTACTGATGCCTCCGACTTGACGGGCACTCAGAAGGCCGCTGTGCTTCTCATCGCCCTGGGCGTAGAAGAGGCTAGCGACGTCCTAAAAGAGCTTGGCGACCACGAGGTTGAAGCCATATCCATCGAGATCGCGCGCATGCGCAACGTCCCGAGTGAGGTTGTAGAAGAGGTGCTTCAAGAGTACCGGGAACTGGCCATGGCTCAGGATTACATTGCACAGGGAGGGGTGGATTTTGCCCGGGAAACACTCGAAGAGGCTTTGGGACCGCGTCGCGCAGAGGATATCATTATGAACGTGGAGGCTGCCATGGAAGTCTCAGCCTTCCATCTGCTGCAGACGGTGGAGACAGACCAACTCACTAACTTTCTGCAAAATGAACATCCCCAGACTGCCGCTCTCATTCTCTCACACCTCAATTCCATGAAGGCCGGTGACATTATCGGCGAATTCGACGAGGGATTGCAAGGTGAAATTTTGTATCGGCTGGCAACCATCAGCAAGACGTCTCCAGAGATGCTGAACGAGATCGAGAACGTAATTCGCGATCAGCTCGGTTCCGTGTTTGGATCCTCCGACCTCAGCTACTCCGGTGGTGCCGAGAAGGTAGCCGACATCTTAAACTCTGTCAGTCGCAGCACTGAACGTAACGTACTCGACGAAATTGAGGAGCGCGACCCCGAACTCCATGAGGCGATCCGACGTCTCATGTTCGTCTTTGAAGACCTGACTTCTGTACATGATCGTGATCTGCAGCGCTTGCTTACGGAAGTCGATCAAGAAGATCTAACCCTGGCCCTCAAGGCAGCTCCCGATGAGCTCAAGGAGCAAGTTCTCAACAATGTTAGCCAGCGCGTAGCTGACGGCATTCGCGAGGAATTGGAGCTGATGGGCCCAGTCCGTGTTGCCGAAGTCGAAGAGGCGCAGCGCTCGATCCTCGATACTGCTCAGCGCCTCGAAAGCGAGGGTGAAATACAGCTCTCCCGATCAACTGAAGAGATGATTGAGTAACCATTGCCTCCTTAGAATCTGTTTTGGTTTTGAGTCTGATGGCGAAAGCAAGCAGCGATGCGGCAAGCACGGGACTACGCGATGTGGTAACGGAGGCGGAGCGCAAGCGAAGTTATGCCGGTTGGTACGCTACGAGTCCGCTACAGGCATACCCCTGCCTCCTCCACCACGACGCCTCGGCCCATCAAAGCCGCTCGCAGCGCCCCAAACACCACGAGCCGAAAGCGACTCAAGGAGCAAAGCGAAGTAAGCGAGGCAACATGGACACAGCGCCCCGACTGCAAGGAGAAAATATCCATGGGATGTAAGTTAACGTCCGCAGCGGTATTCCGGGGGCGCTCGCTGACATAAATCGGAGCAAGCTTTCAGACGTAATTCAACCTTCAAGGCAAAGCGAAGGCCCATGTCCGTTATCAAAAAAGACGCGGTTTCTGAAGACGGATCTAAGAAGGACGAACAGGGGGCTTCCTCCGAATCGTCTCATCGTATTCCAAAGGAGGATGTTGACGCAGGGGCCATTGAGTCTCTAGACCTCAACAACTTCGAACATCATCGCTCAGGCGTTATCGACCGGACAGACGCTCACGTCGATGAGCAGCCGCGCTCTGTTCCCGCACAGGAATTGACGCCCGACCATCCACTTCCGGAAGACTACGAGCACGATCCAGAGCAGCTTCCAGAAGAGGAGTCCACCGAAGCCGATACTGGGGATTCAGAAGAACCAGCACCCTCACAGGAGGAGTGGGAAGAGAGACTTGAGGATGCCGTCGAAGAAGCTCGGGCCGAAGGGCGAGAAGAGGGATACGAGGAAGGATTGCAGGAAGGGTACGATGAGGGCTACGCTGATGCCCAGTCTGAGCTCCAGGATGCACTTGACGAAGAGATTCAGTCACTTGCACGACGGGTTGCCCAGCTGGAAGAAGACCTGGAGGCATGGGCCGAAGACCTTGAACCGCTCCTCGTCGAGATGAGCGTAGAAGTCGCGGAGACGTTGCTCGACGCCCCGCTCCCCAAATCTGTCCGTGGCGCCTCGGCCCGTGCTATTGCAGACGCTATCGAGCAGCTAGCCGGCAACGCGCCACTCCAGGTAGACGTGCACCCGGTCGACTACCAGCGCCTTGAGGAGACAGGTATGCTTGAACAGCTCAATGCGAATCACGCCGACCGGCTGCACTGGAACCCCAATCCTGAGCTCGCTGAAGGTGACTGGAGCGTTGAATCTCCTACTGCCGTCGTTCAGCACATTCGCAGCGATCTACTGAGATCGATCCGCGAGCGCCTGGATACACCAGATGCCTCTTTCGACTGACTCCTCATCTCTCTCTTCCACATCATGAGCCATTTAGACGCCTCTCTCGACCAAGTTCAGAGTACCACATGGGGGCCCCAGCGGTTTGGTAAGATACAGTCGGTCGTTGGCCTTCTCGTGGAAGCTGAAGGACTCGATGCGGCTGTCGGAGAGCTCTGCTACATCCATACTCCTGACGGTCCCAACGGGAGTCGCATCAAGGCCGAGGTGGTCGGCGTCCGGGAGGGCACCACCGTGCTAATGCCTCTCGAGCGCACGGTGGGGCTGAGCGCCGGCTGTCTGGTGCGGCGCTCGGACCTGCCTCTTACGATCGGCGTGGGCGACGAACTCCTCGGACGGGTTGTCGATGCCCACGTCAATCCCATTGACGATAAGGGACCACTCTCGCTTCCCGACGAACAACCCGTTCACCAGGACCCGCCCGATCCGCTTGACCGCGACATCATCGACACTAAGATGCCTACGGGTATCCGCGCTATCGACTCTTTCCTGACGCTCGGACGCGGGCAGAGAGTGGGTATTTTTGCCGGCTCAGGCGTTGGTAAAAGTACGCTGCTTGGCATGATTGCGCGGAACGCGGAGGCTGACGTAAATGTAGTGGCCCTGATCGGCGAACGCGGTCGTGAAGTCCGTGAGTTCATTTCTGATAGTCTCGGACCTGAGGGCCTTGCTCGTTCTGTTGTGCTTGCCGTGACCGGCGATCAAGCCGCCATGAGCCGCGTGAAAGGGGCAAGCGCGGCCCTTGCTGTAGCAGAATATTTCCGCGACCAAGGGAAGGACGTTCTGCTTATGATGGATTCGGTGACGCGCGTAGCCATGGCGCAGCGCGAGATCGGCCTGGCTATCGGCGAGCCTCCTACGACCCGCGGATACACGCCGAGCGTGTTTGCTCTCCTCCCGCGCCTGCTCGAGCGAGCCGGTCCGGCCGGCACTGGCAGCATCACGGGGATCTTTACAGTGCTCGTCGAGGGTGACGATATGAACGAACCGGTCAGCGATGCAGTGCGGGGCACGCTCGACGGACACATCGTGCTTTCTCGCGATCTCGCGCAGGCAAACCATTTCCCAGCTATTGACGTGCGCCACAGCGTAAGCCGACTGATGCCCCGCATCACTTCAGAAGAGGAAAGGGAGGCAGCCAACGAGGCGCAGGAGCTCATCTCCGCCTACAAGCAGGTAGAGGACCTTGTAAATGTTGGGGCATACGAAAGAGGCTCCGATCCAGAGACTGACCGCGCCATCGACGCCTACCCGAAGATTGCTGACTTTCTGCAGCAGGACATTGATGAGGCGGCGGAAGGTAATCCCTCGGAAAAGCTGCGCCAGCTTATTGAAAGTCTGTGACATACCGCCAAGTAGCCAACACCAAGGCCTCCAGTCCGGAGGTAACAACCACATGCTGCATTCCCCCATGGCCTGTGACACCTCCAATCAGGCGCTGGTCCAACGAAGGACAATGCCTGCTGCTCAGGCTTTCCGATCCCTGCCAGATTTCAGTGGGATACGCCTCTAACGTCTGTGCAACCGTACGCTTCCAGTGCAGGGCCGCCGTACTCCCGGAAGGATGGTTGTTGCCCCATCACTCCGAACGCAGCCAGACATACCATGCGTGAAAGTGCGTTAAGACGTGCCCCTTTCATACTCCACTTGGCGAGGGATTTGCACCTTTAACGGTGACAGTGGGTCACATTCTGAGCCCCAACTCATTGGGGACCGAAGCTGGTCGTATGAGCCGAGATTCCGGCCTTACGGCTAGTACTCGGTCCTCCAGACCCATTTTCATCGTACTGTACCACCTATCTATAGGAAATTATGTCGGGAAAGAAGTTCCGCTTTTCGCTGGAAAGCGTATTGGAACTACGCGAGCATGAGACGGAAGCAGCTCGCCAGTCGTTGGCGCAAGCCATCCGGAAGCGGCGGCAGCAGGAGGGGCAAGTAGAGCAGATCAACCAGCGACTTACCAAACTCAACCGTGAGGCCCCAGCTCCCGAGCAGGCCGACCTTCACACGCTGCGCCGGTACGATGCATTCCGAATGGACACTCGCCAGCTGCTTGATAAGGCGCAACGTCGGCTTGAGGCATTGCGCGAGCAGGAGCAGCAGGCCCGCAACGAATGGACCGAAAAGCGCCAGCAAGAAGAGCGCTTTCAGACCCTCCGCGACCAAGAGGAGGAAGAGCATCGAGAGAAGATGTCGGATGCCAGCAGAGACTTCATGGACGAGCAAGCCGTTTTGCGATTTAACCGCACTAACCGCTCCACACTCCTATGAGAAAGGCTCTGATGCTGGCCGGGATAACGCTCGTAGCTTTCCTGGCCGCTACATTGGGCACGTACTTTGCCTTACCCTACATTGATCCAGAACGCGCCGCCGATCAGGAGATGATGGTGGAAGAAGATACATTGTCATCAGACGTAGCTGAGTCGCATGAGGCGCTTGCTAGCCTCGAGCGCCTTGAGGCACTAGTCGATACGATGGACCAACATCGCCACGTACTTGCTGCCAAGCAGCGAATAGAAGCTCAAGAGCGAGAGCTGACCCAGCTCCGCGACTCCTTATCGTCTGTTCATGACAGCCTTGACACAGCTGCATCTAGAGCCTCTAACCTGGACGCGGAAGTCGATGACCTGCGGGAGCAACTAGCATCTCTGGAGGATGCTCGCGCCGAGGCTGAAGAAATTAGCCAGACGCTGGCCCAGCTCGAGATGCGAGAGCTCCGCGCCGTACTCGACCCGCTAGGCCTCGACGTGTACGAGTCGCTCTACACTATTTCGTCGGGCCGCAATCAGGACCGTCTGTTGCAGGCCATGCCACCTGACGAGGCAGCACGGCTCGTGGACCGCATTGTTGCTCGTGACGACGAATCGGCCCCTTCCCTTCCTGACGACGAACCTGGCCAATGATTGAACCTCTTCTCTCACATTCGACGCAGGAGGTCTCTTCATCGGAGAGTTTACTCTTCTCCGATGCCTCCTCCGATGCCGACTCGAGGGCATTCTTGCAAACCCTCGAACAGGTATCCGGTGGCGAAGACAGCGGTGCAGATGATGCGCGACCGTCTGTGCCGGATAAGCTCATAGCGGCGCTCCAAAGTAAAAGCGGAGAAACTTCCGCCGGCCCAGATGCTCGCCAAACGTCAGCTGAGGCCTCGGCAGGCTCTACCACGTCTCAGGGCTCTTCCAGCAAATCCGACGCGCCCCATCCGTCGGCAAACGCGCCTCATTCGCAATCGACGTCGGGCGAGAGAGCTTCCCGAAAGGCAAGCGGTCCCACTGCTACAAAAGAGGGCGAAATCTCCCCTGGGAACGCGGGCCCATTTGTTGACTCGAACACAAGCGAGAGCGATCGGCCCCTCTCACCTAGCGACAAGGAGAAAGTCTCTTCTGTTCGAGGAGAATTTTCCCCCGATTCATCGTCCCGCTTCCAGCAATCAAACAGCCAGCCCTCCAGATCGCCCAGCTCAAGCGATCCGACAGTCCAGCATTCTGCCGCCGCATCTTCCGGATCCGAGCCACGTTCTTCCTTGTCGGACGCACCGCGCCGTGCCGCTTCTGAGACGACGACCAACGGTAGCAAACCCGAACGTTCGGCTCCTGCTCCCCAATCACCTCGATTGGAGAAAGCGGTCCACTCAGAGCAGCCCAACGTTCAGTCTACCAAGCGGCAGGCTCGGGCAGATGTCCGACTTGCCGCTAACGGCAGTGGAGGCACAGCACAGGAAGCTGTCCGAAGAGCGACCGACGCTGAGTTGAAGTCTCAGCAGCGGTCCAGCAACAGCCAGTCCAGCGCTTCAAGCGTAAATGAATCCACAGCTCAGCGCTCTGCATCTGCCGAATCCGGGAGGCGCTCCTCCGCGTCCGAGACGTCGCGCCCGGCCCTCTCCACTACGCAGGGTAGCGTCGGCTCGGCTTCCGGCGCCGATTCTCCCGATTCTTCCTCTCGAGCGGCGCGGTCAGCGAAGACTGGCGGCGCGCCAGCCGACCAGCGGCGCGCTCACGCCGAGCCCCGCCGCTCTTCCTCCAACAGCGCGGGCTCTTCCAACAACGCAGCTCCCCCTCAGGGAGGGACTGAAAACGCTTCCTCATCTGAGTCCCAGGCGCGCCGGGCAGCCGCCGCGCGCAGCGAACCCTCCGGCAGTTCGGCCCGATCGGAAATTGCAGGCAACACGTCTGTCGAGCGGCAGCGCGCTCGGACAGAACCTCGCTCTACAACCGACAGAGGAGCCGGTCCGACCAAAGGAGACGCAAAAGGCGGAGCGCAATCCAGCAGTCGCATGCGCGCCGGCACGTCTCCGGGCGGCTCGTTTTCCGGCAATCCACAAGGCGGCCAGTCTTTCCAATTCACAGCGAGTCCTTTCCATCCATCCTCTACCTCATCGGGGTCGCGGACGAGTGAGTTGGATCTTGACGGGGCAACATTGAAAAAGATGGACCGGTCATCCGGCACATCTACCTCTTCGGATGCTTCTGCCAGAGATGCACGCTCGGAACGTTCGCTCCCAGGGACCGCCACCGATTCCGGATTAAGCGATCGGTCGCGCACGAATAGCCGTGCGGCGCGCTCGTCATCATTCGCCAACAATACTCGGTCAGCCGCTTGGGCGCGCGCCATGGCTCAGCAGAGCGCAGCTTTTCACCAAACCGACAAAAGCGGACGTCAGTCGCTGGAGATGCAACTCAGAAACGGTGACGGCCGCCTCACGGTCGAGACCCAACGCAGCAAAGATCGGCTGTCGGTCAATGTCGGATTTACGGAAAACCGATTGCGGTCCGCGGCTGCGGCCAACGCCCAGCAAATCCAGGAATCTCTCCAGTCGCAGTTTAACACGAATGTTGACCTCTCTCTTATGCAGAACAACGCTGGAGGAGCTTCCTCACACTCAGACTCCTCCCAGCCCCCCAGCCGGGCCTCTTCCGCTCAAGGGGCCGAAGAATCAGGCGGTGAAGCCCAGACCTCCGAACACGGCCCATCGGCCCGAGCCGTTGCTGCCGGCGCACAGCATGAGTGGATTGGATAACTGTTTCTTTGCCCAATAAACTGCCCATACCATGACGATTTCTCCCTCCGCCCCCTCCCCAAATTTTGCTAGTCAGGAGCAGTCCGCTCCCAACAACGCCAACTCAGCCGGCGATATTGAAGAGCTGCTCGGCGAGCGAACTGAGCCGCAATCCGCCGAAGACGGCGAACTCGCCGTGGGCCCAGATGACGAGATGGGCCGGCAAGATTTTCTGCAGCTGCTCACCACGCAGCTCCAGGTCCAAGACCCTCTGAATCCTATGGAGGCCGAAGAGATGGCTGCTCAGCTTGCCCAGTTCAGCTCTGTGGAGCAACTCATCAATATTAACGACACTCTCGACCGGCAGGGTGGCAATCAGGGGCAGCTTGCCGAGCGGATCGATAGCAGCATGGCATCGAACTTGCTCGGAAAACAGGTGCAAGCAGACGGCAACCAAATCGAATTTACGGGCGACGGTGAGGTGCCCATTACCTTTGACTTGGCTGCCGACGCCTCGGACACCACCGTGACTGTTCTTGATAGAGCCGGTCAAGAAGTGTACACCCAAGAGATGGGTTCGCTCTCAGAAGGAAACCATGAGTTTATGTGGAACGGCGAGAACGAAAATGGCGAAGAAATGCCGCCTGGCACCTACGCCTTTAGGGTTGACGCTCAGGATGCCGAAGGGGATCGCGTTGAAGCCTCCACCCTTCTGAGCGGTCAGGTGGACCGCGTGACCTTCGGCTCCGAACAAACGCTGGTGCAGGTGGGCGACACGAAGGTTCCCCTCGACCAGGTTCGGAATGTTCGAGAATAAGCGTATTTCTTTGACGCTGGCCGCGCTCGAATCGCACACTTATGAAAGCTCACGAGCTCGCATCGCGCATCAACCCCGAGTCGGTTCCTCTTCAACGGGACGACTCGCAGCAGCCGTCGCCCGACAAGGCGTCGGACGGCGCCTCGTTTGCTGATGCGCTCGAAGAGGCGCAGCAGCGCCGGAGCGAGCCCGCGACCGAGGTGGACCTCTCGGCCCACGCTGAGCAGCGCATTGAGCAGCGCAACATCTCGCTGAACGAGATGGAGCGGCAATCACTGGGCGAGGCCATGCATCAGCTCGAAGATAAGGGATCTCGCGACGCCCTCCTGCTCCGTTCGGACGCCGCTTTCATTGTGAATGTGCCCGATCGCACCGTCGTTACCGCCATGGACCAGAATGAACTTGAAGAGCAAATTTTCACCGATATCGATAGCGCTATGCTTGTCTAAAACCCATTCATCAGCAAACAACTGACTTTATCCTACACTGACTCTCTTTCACTGCACGCGTAATTTTTCATTCACTCCGGCAGGGCCCGCGCCTCGACGCCGTCGAGCCGGGATGCCGGCCGCAGCGGACCGGCTGAAGCTGCGGACGAAAAACTACGAAAAATACCATGATTCGATCACTCAACACAGGCGTCTCGGGCCTGCTCGCGCAGCAGACCAGCCTGGACGTCGTCAGCGATAACATTTCGAACTCGAGTACAACTGGATTCAAGCGAAGCCGAACCGTCTTCTCGGACCAGCTCGGTCAAGAGCTCCTAGGCGTGAGCCGCTCGCAGGGCGGTGAGACCGTCAATCCGGCCTTTGTCGGCAACGGCACGCAGGTGAATTCCATTGACAAGAACTTCACTCAGGGTGCTCTTGAAGAGACCAACGTCCGCACCGACCTTGCCATTGATGGCGACGGTTTCTTCCTCGCCGATTCGGACGGCCGCAACGTCCTGACCCGCGCCGGTAACCTGACGTTCAACGATGATGGCTTTCTCTCTACGGCAGGTGGCCTGCGCGTGCAAGGCTTCGGTGTAGACGCGGACGGTAACATCGACGCCACGTCCCTGCAAGACATACAACTCGATCCCACCGAACAGATCGAGCCTGAGGCAACCACGCTAGCTGAGGTCACCGGCAACATCAGTGCCGATGCTAGCGAGGAGGAAGAGGTGACCGTATCTACAGAGTTCTTCGACCAGCAGGGCGACACGCATACGCTGACTGCCACGTTCGAAAAACAGGATGGTGAAAATGATGAATGGGAATTAACAATTGATGGCCCGGATGATGTCCTGGACCTAGATGAGGACGACTTCCCCGTCGATGTCGAATTTAATTCCGACGGATCGATTAGATCGATTGAGCAAATAGACGGCGATGTTGCTGAAGAGGAACCCTTCGAGGTCGAGTTAGAGCTCGAAGATAATGAAGACACCCTCACCGTCAACCTAGATGATCTGAACCAGTTCGGTGGTTCGACTACGGCTCAGATCCGCAACGAAGATGGCTTTGGGCCGGGCGATCTGGTCGACTTCGCCTTCGACACCGAGGGTCGGCTCATCAAGAACTTCTCGAACGGCGAGCAGGCGTTTGCCGGTCAGCTGGCGCTCGGCGACGTGCGTAATCCGCAGGGGCTCGAGCAGCTCGGCGACAACCTCTTCGGCCAAACGCCCACCTCAGGCGACTTGAACATTGGCCGGGCTGGCCAGGAGATCAACGCGGCCATCCAGGCCGGGCAGCTGGAGCAGAGCAACGTAGACCTCGCCACGGAATTCACGGATATGATCGAGGCGCAGCGCGGCTACCAGGCCAACTCGCGCACGATCACCACGTCCGACGAGGTCCTGCAGGAAACCGTTGGTCTGGTTCGGTAAGCCAGTCGTCACCACTCTCGCTTCTCCTGCGCCGGGGTGCGTTCCGGCGCAGGTTTTTTTGATGCTGGACGGCGTGCTTCGGTGCGCGCTTGGAGTCTTGGAGGTCTTCTCGCTCAGGCGCTAAAGATCCTGCATCAGCCGCCGATAAACGATATGACTGTTCGGTTCAATTTTCATTGCTCGCTACCCTCCTATGTCTCTAGCTCCAGCCTCTGACGATTCCGCCGGATCTACGCAGAACGGCGAGCGCCTCCAGCTGGTCAGCTTCATCGTCGCTGGCGAAGAGTTTGGCGTCGATATCCTCAAAGTCCAGGAAATTATTCGCCCCATCGAGATCACGCGCGTTCCGAACGCTCCCGAGTTTGTCGAAGGGGTGGTCAACCTGCGTGGTGGCATTGTGCCGGTGGTCGACCTGCGCGAGCGGTTTGGCTTTCCCTCTCGCGAGCAGGACGATAGCACCCGCATCGTTGTCACGGAGGTCGACGGGCAGGTGATCGGGTTTGTCACTGACGCGGTCAAGGAAGTCATTCGTATTGAGCGCGAGGTGATCGACGAACCTCCCGAGCTCGCCGTCGGGATCGACGCGCATTACATTCGGAGCGTCGCAAGATTGGAGGACCGGCTCCTGATTCTACTGGACCTCAGCGCCGTGATCTCAACAGAAGAAACCGAGGTCCTCAACAAGTTGGAAGGCGAAGCTGAGGCCCCCTCTGTGAGCTAATCTTGAGCTACGTCCCGATGAGCCCTAACCGCGACACAAATTCTGACCTTCCCCCTGATCTCTCAGAGCAACTGCACCACCCTGAATCGCATGTGCGCCTTGAGGCGCTTGAAACGCTAGGCGACGAGGCGCTGCCCAAACGCCTCGTCCCCGTCGCGGCCAAATGCCTAGCAGATTCCGATCCGGGCATTCGCGAGACGGCAGCGCGCCTGCTGAGCGAGCATTCGTCCAAGCGCGCGGCCGAACATGTCGTCCCCCATCTGGGCAGCGCGCAGATCGCCACGCGCAATCTAGCCGCCGAACTCCTCGCCGAGATGGGTGATCCTGCAGTAGATGCGCTCGCTCCTTTGCTGCACGATTCCGACCCCGGTGTGCGCGAGCTTGCTCTGGAGGTGCTCGCTCAGCTGCCTGCCCGTCCCCTTGCTGATAACATTGCCGATCGGCTGGATGATACGGATCCCAATGTGCGAATCGCTGCCGTGACAGCGCTCGGAGCCCTTCAAGCTTCCGAACATCAGGACGCGCTTCGGAGGCTCTACGCCCGTGACGCCGCTGCCCGGCCCGCCGTTATCCGCGCAGTTGGGCAGTTCGGTTCAGATGCTGACCTCGATCTGATCAAGACCGGCCTTGAGGATGACGATCCCACCGTGCAACTGGCAGCTGCAGAGGCTCTTGGCACCCAGGGAAATCCAGAAGCCATCGACTTGCTCCTCGACATGACGGACGCAGTGCATCCCATGGCACGCCCCGTCGTGATACGAAGCCTGATACGTCTGTGCGAGAGGCATCCCCGTTACCAAGACAGACTCCCAGGTACGATGCGCGACGACTTGCTTGATATGCTCGGCGACTCTGATGAAGAGTATCGCCGCGCAGCTGCGCAAGGGCTTCAATGGTTCTTGGATGGCGCGACAGCTGCTGCGATGTTGAAGCACGCGGGACAGGACAGCGAACTCGACATGGAGCTTCTCACCACGTTAATGGCTCATCCTGACCCGTCTGTTCCTCTGCAGAGGGCCGAGGAAGCCGGGCATATGTCGAGTGAGACAACTGCCATATTTTCACTCAGCATTCTCGCCCAGCAAGGCCTGCCCGACCAGACCATTAGAAAGATCGCTCCCCAGCTATGCAACCACTTCGATGCGCTGGGCACGGACGACAAAATCACCGCTCTTGGCCTGCTCACAGAGTTAGATCACCCGGCTCTTGCTCCTCTCCTAGACATAGCACGGTCAGATGCTGACGAGCAAGTTCGAACACTTGCCCGCGACCTTGAAGCCCCCTCTCAGGGCGAATCCGCCTCTCCCCCCGAAGCCTCTCGCCTATAGCCATGAGCCTGCTTGACAACATTGTACCGGCCTCGCAGGACAAGGCGAACCTGTCGGAGGAGGTATTTAATGAACTTCGCTCGTTTATCTATAAACGAAGTGGCATTTACTTCCGAGACAACAAGCAATACCTGCTGGAAAGCCAGGTTGGACGGCGGCTCAAGGACCTCAACCTGGACACCTATCGCGACTATCTCCACTATCTGAGAAATGGTCACGAGCAGGACGAGTTGCCGCGCCTCTTTAACGCGGTAACGATAAACGAAACCTCCTTTTTCCGGCATCCGGATCAGTACGAGTCTATCGTCGACTCAGTGATCCCAGACCTTCTCAATCAATCTCCCTCCAATCGGATCCGCATTTGGAGCGCGGCCTGCTCGACCGGCGATGAGCCGTACACCATAGCCCTCCTGTTGCGCGAGCAGATACGGCCTAAGTTTCCGAGAGCACAGTTCGAGCTTATAGCAACAGACATAAACACAGAAGTGCTGGAGGAGGCCCGCGCCGGTACGTACAGCGCCCACGCCGTCCGCAACGTGCCTCCTGAATACCTCCGATCGTACTTTACGGAGAAGGGCGACGACACGTACGTACTCGCCCCCACCATTCGTCAGATGGTTCAGTTTCGCCACCTCAACTTAACAAACCGGGACGCTGTCACGGCACAGCGCAACTTCGATCTTATTCTTTGCGCCAATGTGCTTATATACTTTGACGACGAAATCAAGCAGCAGGTGGTGACCGATCTCTATAAGACCATTAATCCAGGCGGATATCTATTCGTGGGGACGTCCGAAACGCTCCACGGCGTGACGCGCGCGCTGCGCCCTGTTCGTTTCGAAAATGCCATTGGTTACAAAAAAGCTGAGGACGATGACTGACGCGAACTCCTCTCCTCGAATTATGGTCGTAGACGACTCCGCATCGGTTCGCCGTTTCGTCACGTACGCGCTGCGGGCTTCCGGCCTGGACGTCGTGACGGCGTCAGACGGCCAGCAGGCGCTCGAAAAGATGAGCCAGACGTCTATTGACCTGCTCATCACTGATCTGAATATGCCCCGCCTCGACGGGTACAGCCTGGTCGATACGCTGCGCAATGAAGAACAGGACGACACGCTTCCAATCATCATCCTTTCTTCCCTCTCCGACCGCGATGCCATCGACCGCGGGTTGGACCTGGGGGCCAATGCTTATCTCAAGAAGCCCTTCGACGAGGAGCGCGTGCGCGATGAGGTCGAGCGCCACCTGGGCTAAAGATTGTCGTCCTTTGGCCGATAAGTATTACGGAACCAACGATACCGATTTGCACGCAATCTGTCACTATTTTTCTCACACGTTACTCAAGAGACCATGAAGTTTCTCGTTGTTGATGATTCACCGACCATGCGCCGTATCGTGTGCAATGCGCTTGAGGAGATCGGTTACGACGATATAGTTGAAGCCGAAGACGGGGAAGACGCGCTGGAGCAGCTGAACAGCCACGCGATCGATTTTCTTATCACTGACTGGAACATGCCCAACATGGACGGGCTGGAGCTGGCCAAAGCCGTCCGCGGCGACTCTGATCTCAGCCATCTCCCCATCCTCATGGTCACGACGCGCGGCATGAAGGAGGACGTGGTTGAGGCTATGCAAGCCGACGTCGACAACTACATCGTAAAGCCCTTCACGCCAGATGTAATGGAGGAAAAGATCGAATCTATTCTCCAAGCCGCATAAACCCTCTGACGCAGAATAGGGATGCCTCTTCCACTTGACAAACGTCTCAGCCAATCATGTCTTCGCCACGCGCTCAACACATACGGGACAAAATTAGAGAGCTTCAGGCGCTGTTTGAGCTCGTCCAGCAAACGATGCCTTTCCTGGAAGAGCTCTTCCGCTTCATCGAAGACATCGAACCACTACTCGATGAAATCAACCACTCCATTCCCGGAACTACACGCAAATTACCAGACGCCCAATCAAAGCTCCAGAGCGTTACTGAGGCAACCGAGCTAGCGACAACAGAGATTCTCGACATCGTTGACGAAGTCACGTCGGAGCTCGGAACGCTCGAGGCCGCCTATGAGAGATACGAAGAAGATCTTTCTGCCTTGCGGAAGGCCGATGAAGAGCTCCTGGCGCTGCTTGAAAGCCGATTAGATACTGAAGAACATAGCGACCTGCTTGCAGAAGTGCAGGACATCCACCAGACGAAGCAGTCGATCGCTGATGACATCTACGCGGCCACCGAGGACGAGCGAGAGGTGGTCGAGACGATGCGCCAGCAGATGACAGAAATTATGATGGCGCTGCAGGTGCAGGATATTACATCCCAGCAGATCGCGGCCGTCAACCATATCATCGAGACGCTCCGCGACCGCATGACGCGCCTCCTGCAGCACTCCGGGCTCGAAGCCGAAACGGACATGCCGGACGAAAACGATGACACTCCGGCTGACGGCACCTTCGACGGCAACGCTGAGTACGCGCCTACCGGCAGCCACCAGGCAACGGCCGACGCGCTCATCGAGTCGCTCAAGAATGCCGACTCAAGCTCCCCTCCGTCCAGTAACCCATCGTCGGACGCCTCTCCGTCTGATGCCTCCGACGACGCGGCACCCGACGAGGGTGAGGTGGCCACCCAGGAAGACATCGACGAGCTGTTCAGCTGAAAGGAGGCGTCCGCTTTCTCTGCCCCGCCCTCTCTCAAATCCAACTCTCCATCGATCCCCCTGAGTACTATGTCCGATGACCATCCGATTTTTTCCGAGGATATGCAGCCCATCGTCGAGAGCTTCATCGTCGAAGCCGAAGAGATCTTCGACGAGCTCGACCACGACCTGCTGCAGCTCGAGCGCACGCCGGACGACCAGGAGCTGATCGATCAGATCTTCCGCTCGGTGCACACGGTGAAGGGGACCGCGGGCTTCCTGAGCCTGGAGCAGATGAGCACGCTCGCGCACCGTTTTGAGGATGTGCTCAACAAGCTGCGCCACGACGAGATCGCGTTCCATCCGGACATGATGGACGTGATGTTCGCCGCGTTTGACCAGATGAAAGTCCACCTCGACCGGGTCATCGAAGGCGACATGGAGCCGGTCGACCAGGACGCCATTATCGCCGATCTCGACGCGATACTCGACGGCGAGTTCGTCGAGGAGCAGGCCGCTCCAGGCGAAAAGACGTCCACCGAGATCGAAAAATCAGCGGACGCTTCCTCCCCATCCGAAGAGGCCTCGCCTGATGAGGACGTCTCCGAAGAATCTGACTCCCCAGCAGAGTCCATCCCTACGTCTTCCTCGGATGCTGACGAGCCGACATCCAACGCATCAGCGGACGAGCCGTCAACCGAGGAATCAAATGCTGACTCGGCTCCTTCCTCTTCGGCTTCCCGTTCGAACGGCTCGCAGCAATCGGCTAGTGGCCCGTCGTCTCGTCGCTCGTCAGGCCGCGCGTCGGAGACGATCCGCGTGGAAGTCGACCGGCTCGACAATCTGATGGATCTCGTCGGCGAGCTCGTGCTGGGCCGCAACCGGCTGCTGCAGCTCGCTGATAGTGCCGATGCCAGTGGCCAGCATGCTGAGCTCCTCGATGAACTCGACCAGACGACCTCGCAGGTCGACTTCATTACCTCGAAGCTGCAGGAGTCGGTCATGAACACGCGCATGGTGCAGGTGAGTCGCGTCTTCAACAAGTTCCCGCGCGTCGTGCGCGATCTGGCGCGCCAGTCCGACAAGAAGATCGACCTGGAGATCGAGGGCGAGGACACCGAACTCGACAAGTCGCTCATTGAAGAGATTGGCGATCCGCTCACGCACCTGATCCGCAACGCGGCCGACCACGGCATTGAATCGCCCGAGGAGCGGCGCGAGCAGGGCAAACCCGAGCAGGGTACGATCCGCCTCGCCGCTCGCCACGAAGGGAATCATATTATCATTGAAATCGAAGACGACGGCGCTGGCATCGATCCCGAGGCCGTCAAAGAGAAGGCGATTAACAAGGGACTGATCAGCCAGAAGGAGGCCCGCGAGATGACCGACAAGGAAGCGTACGACCTCATCTTTGAGCCGGGCTTCAGCACGACGACTGGGGTTAGCCAGGTCTCAGGGCGTGGCGTAGGTATGGACGTTGTCAAGACGACGCTGCGCCGCCTGAACGGTTCGATTGAAACGGAATCGACACTGGGCGAGGGCACGCGGTTCAAAATGAAGCTGCCGCTCACGCTGGCCATCATCCAGAGTCTGCTCGTTGAGGTCGGCGCTGAGTCGTTCGCCATCCCTCTCCACGCGATCACTGAGGTCGTCGATCTCAACCCCGACGAGATGTATACGCTCAAGGGCCGAGAGGTCATCCGTCATCGCGACCGCGTGCTTCCGCTTCTGCGGGTTGGGGAGACGCTAAACGTTCCCGACCACACCGCCGACGACCGCAACGCTTACATCATCGTGGTAGCCCTTGCCCATCACCGGCTCGGTCTCATTGTTGACGAGGTGGTAAGCCAGGAAGAGATCGTCATCAAGCCCCTGGGCGATTACCTCAAGGAAGTCACGGCCATCGCGGGCTCGACCATTCTCGGAGACGGAAGCGTCATTATGATCCTCGACGTGGGGGAGCTGATTCAGATGCGCGCCGACGAACTCGACAACACATCGACTTCCTCACCCCTCGAATCCTCCTCCCAAGAGGCTGCCCTCGAACCCGTCAGCTAACCGTTTACCATTTTCACGCTACGTCTCCATGATACGGGTACTTGTTGTAGACGACTCGGCCTTCATGCGGAAGGCCATCTCCATGATTCTCGAGCGCAACGCGAATATCCGCGTCGTGGATACGGCGCGTGACGGAGAGCAGGCGCTCGACATGGTGCAGGAGTACCAGCCCGATGTTGTGACCATGGACGTGGAGATGCCGCGCATGAACGGGCTGGAGGCCCTGCGACGCATCATGGACGAGGACCCGCGTCCGGTGCTCATGATCAGCTCTATTACGCAGGAAGGGGCGCCAGCCACCGTCGAAGCGATGGAAGCGGGTGCCGTAGGGTTCATTCCTAAGGAGCACTCAAAGGTGTCTCTTGACATTACAGACATCGAGGACGAGCTGTCGGAGAAGATAGAAGCGGCCGCACGTTCGGACGTCAGCGCCGTGCGGCGCAGCCCGTCTTCGCCTGCCGACGCCCGCGTGTCCGCTACCGATGTAGACCTCGTAGCAATTGGAGTATCCACAGGGGGGCCCTTTGCGCTAAAACAGGTGCTTCCCCAGCTGCCGGCCGATTTCCCGGTTCCTATTGCCATCGTGCAACACATGCCCCCTCACTTCACAGCGTCTCTATCGAACCGACTCAACAGCAAGAGCAATCTCCAGGTCCGGGAAGCGGAAGAAGGGCTGCCTCTGGAACCGGGATCTGCCGTTATCGCTCGAGGAGGGTATCATCTTACGTTTCAGGCGGGGGCTCAGGGACCGGTCGCTCACATCTCTCAAACTCCCGAAGATACCCTCCATTGTCCATCCGTGAATGTGATGTTGGCATCGGCCGCCGAGCATTTTAACGGGCGCGTACTGGGCGTTATCATGACAGGCATGGGCAAAGACGGCCTCGAAGGAGCTCGCGTGCTGAAGCGGAAAGGCGGCACCTTGATTTCTCAAGATGAAGACACGTCTGTCGTATACGGGATGCCTCGCGCCGTAGCCAACGCCAATCTCTCAGACAACATCCTTCCGCTCAATCAGATCGCTTCTGCGTTAGCGCAGGCTGTCGGATGCCCCTTGCCCTCGACCCCGTGAGAAGTAGCGGGACAAGCAGCAAGGTGTAGCTGATACCAATCCGTCCTACGTTACCCTGCGTATCCCGCCTCCCGAAAGAACAAGTAGTACGCATTGACGCGCCCGATGAGCTGCACAGTCTCCTGATACGGCGGGGTGCCCTGGTAGTAGCGAACCTTTTGCGGTCCCGCATTCCAGGCGCCCACAGTGTAAGCTAGATTGTTGCCGAATTCTAAATTGTACCGATCGAGCAGGTAAACGCCGATCAGGATATTGATGGCCGGATCCTTCAGGTCGCCTCGCTGCAGATTGCGCAGGCGACTCGTATCTACGTACCGAAAATCTCGGCCTGTCTCGTACAACTCGCGAGCCGCCTTACGCCCCGTCGCGGGCATGATTTGCATGAGGCCCACTGCTCCTTCCGACGAAACAGCCTCCGGCCGAGCACTGGATTCCGCAGCGATGAGAGCGCGGACAAAATTGGCGTTTACGGTCACGCCCGCCTGCAGGAAAGGAATGTCCGTGAAGTGCTGAACATACGACTCGTACGCCTGCAGACGCTGTTGGACGGCTTCGGGCGGGCGCTCATGCGCCATTCGCTCAATATGCTGGCGCACTCGATCGTCGACGGCATCAGTCGACATTTGGGCCCAGGCCTCATGTCCACCGCCCGCGACTAGGAGCGCGACTACAAGGCCCGCACATATCGCCCAAACCCTTCCGATTTGCGCTTCGTCCGCCCGCTTCATCACGCAGTAAGTGAGCTGCATAACTTCAATTACCGACATTGAGCGTGGCATGAATTACTGCATCGGCGCGAAGGCGAAAGGCAAGTCAGACTCTCAGGTTGCTGCCTTTGGTCAAGATCAGACGTTTTCATTGGCACCTCTGTGTTTTGATCTGCTCTCTGTACCTGTTTCCTCTTCAAGTGCAAGTTTCCTCCGTGCAGCTTGAGGTCAAAGCGTTTGTAGATAATTTCTAACTATTCTGAGATCAAAATGCGTTCCAAAGCGACACCATATAGACTAACTCTGGACGTTTGTCATCGCCTCTTACAGGCGAAACTCGTGAACCGGACCCTGATAACTGTTGGTTAATGGCTTTTCAGTTGTTCGTCTCGCCCCGATATACTCTTCCACACCAGCGCGTCCAGTAGCCCACATATTTTGGGCCAAACATTTATCTCAGGTGGCAATTCGGAACTCATTTCCGCTATTCTCTCGGTCGAATTCGCTCTCCCTAGCTCTCCGGTTATATCTCTTTTTGAATGGCCTTCAGCTCATCTCGGACAGCTTTGAATAGCTTTCTGAGCTTCGGAATCTCCTGAGCAACGGCTTGCCACTGCCGGTCGCGGCTCATTCGTTCGATTCGCTCGCAGCGCTCGGCCACGTGCGGGGCACCGAGCGTTCGGCTAGTCGATTTCAAGCTGTGGGCGGACCGCTCCATGGCCGCGGCCAGTTCGTCTGCGACTTCGGACCGCTCATCGGGAAGCTGATCGATGGCCTCGCTCAGCGTATGAAGAACCTCTTCTCCGCTTTCTAGATAGTCATTGATCATCTCACGCAAGAAGTCAGAATCGCCCCGATCAATGCTCTGTCGAAAAGACTCAAACTCTTCCTTATTCAACACGGCCGACCCGGGGAGAACTTCGTCGTCCGGCACAGAATCAGGCGCTCCCTGGTCAGGCGCAGGGCCGTCCTGCTGAGCCGCTCGTTGAATGGCCTCGACCAGCGCCTTTACATCAACCGGTTTGGTCAGGTAGTCATCCATCCCTGCTTCCAGACACCGCTCTTCGTCCCCTCGCATGGCCGCGGCCGTCATAGCTACAATCCACGGGCGGTGCGTGGGCTGCTCTTCCACATCTAAAGCTCGAATCTCCTCCGTAGCTTCCAACCCATCTTTTTCAGGCATCTGTACATCCATCAAGATCAGATCGTACATTTTTCGCTGGGTAGCGCGAACCGCCTCGTCGCCATTAGCCACCACGTCGGCCCGGTAACCGAGTTGCCGGAGGAGTCGGCGAGTGACCTTCTGATTCACGACGTTATCCTCAACGACCAACACGCGGAGCGGGTACTGGTCGGCCAACTGCTCGTCGAATGCCGATTCGTCCGTTTGGGTCGAGTCGGCCTGCTCCGTGGTGTCTACCAGCGCGTCACGCAGCGCATCACGGAGCCGGTCGGGACGGAATGGCTTGGCCATCACGTCGGCACACCCGGCCTTAAGCGCGGCCTCTCGCACGTCTTTGTCGACGCCCAGCGAGGTCAGCATAATCAGAGGTAGATCGCGCCCATTTTCTTCCTGTGTGCCGATCTGTCGCGCGAGTTCAATGCCATCCATCTCCGGCATGCGAAGATCCAATAGCGCGACATCGAAGGTCGTCTCGGTCCGGCTCAGCTGATCAAGCGCTTCCTGCCCGGAGACCACCGTCATTACCTCCATTCCCCAGCGTTCGAGATAGGCAGCAATGATGCGGCGATTGGACGCGTGATCATCGGCAACGAGCGCATGCCGACCGGCAAGCGCCGAGGAGTCCGACGCGCCCTCATCGGCCCTAGCGTCCTCTTCGGCTGTAACCTGAACGATAAAGCTAAACGTAGACCCTACTCCCTCCTCACTCTCGACGCTGATCGTACCGTTCATCATTTCGACGAGTCGCTTGCTGATGGCAAGCCCAAGACCGGTGCCCCCATACTGACGAGTCGTCGACGCATCTGCCTGCGCAAAGGAGTCAAACAGTCGGTCTATGCGCTCCTCCGCAATGCCGATTCCAGTGTCTTCCACCTCTACCTCCAGCAGAAAGTCGTCTCCAGCCTCCAGCTCGGACGTCGACGGGTTGGCGTGCTGCACCCGCGCGACCACCTCCCCTTCCTCCGTAAATTTCACCGCGTTGCTAAGCAAATTGACAAGCACCTGTCGTATGCGTGTCGGATCCCCCTCTACGACACGCGGCACGTCCTCGTCAATCCAGTAGGCCAGTTCCAGCTCCTTTTTACTGGCTCGAGGGGCCACCAGCTTCAGTGCGTCCTCGACGCAGGTCGACACCTCGAACGGCTGCATCTCCAACTGGAGCTCGCCGGCCTCAATCTTCGAGAAGTCGAGCACGTCATTGATGATATCGAGCAGCGCCTCCCCGCTGGTGCGAATCGTCTCAGCATATTCTTTCTGGTCCGGGTCGAGATCCGTCTCCAGGAGCAGGCTCGTCATGCCGATCACGCCGTTCATGGGCGTGCGGATCTCGTGGCTCATGTTGGCCAGGAACTGCGACTTGGCGCGCGTGGCCGCCTCTGCTTCTTGCTTGGCTCGTTTGAGCGTGATTTCTGCCTTCTTTCGCTGCGTGATATCCTCGACGATACCCTCGTAGTACTGCACGGTGCCGGCCTGATCGCGGACCACGCGAGCGCTCTCGATGAGATACCGTGTCTCTCCATCGGGACGTGTCCACTGAAGCTCGTTCTGACTGATGTAGCCGGCCCGCTCGATCTCATCCTGGAAATAGTCGCGGTCGTAATCGTCTCCCAACCCTTCTTCGAGGTCAGCCTTCTCAAGCGCTTCGACCGAGTCGTAGCCGAGAATATCGACGAACGCCTCATTCGCGAAGAGAATCTCCCCGTCCGGGGTGGTCCGATAGACGCCGACAGGCGCGTTTTCGAGGAATGAACGATAACGCTCCTTGCTGGCCTGCAGCGCCGCCTTGGCCTCCTTGCGCTCCGTGATGTCACGTGCGTAGCAGAGAACGGCTTCCTCGCCTTCGTACTCGATCGCCGAGCAACTCACGAGCATGTCGAGGCGCTTGCCGTCGGCTCCGAAGTGGACCGTCTCAAAGTTGCGCGACACGCCGTCCCGCATGATCCGCTGGACCTCCTGCTCGCCGCGCTCTACGTCGGCCGTCAGTTCTTTCAAGCTCATACCCACGAAGTTCTCGTAGGCGTACCCGTAGACGTCGCACGCGGTGCTGTTGACGTCAATGATCGCCTCGTCGGAAGGTCGGAAGATGAGGATAGGAACGCTGGCCCGCTCGAAGAGAATTCGGTACGAACGCTCTGAGGCAGCGAGCGCCTTCTCCGTTTCGTGGCGGTCGGTCACGTCTTCCATAGAGAGGACGACGCGAACGATTCGGCCGCGGTCGTCTCTCAAGGGAGCCGCATTGATCGAAAGGACGAGCGAGCGGCCTGCCCCGTCGAACGTGTACTCGGCTCCGAACAGAGGTTCTCCGGATTCGATGACGCGCTGATGCGGCGGCGTCTCTGCCAGCATCTCGTTCCAGGGGATGCGACTGGACTCCGCCTCGCCTTGAACGTCTGCGAGCATGTCGTCAGCCCGCTGGTTGGCAAAGACGACGCGCCCAGCCGTGTCAACCACGATCAGAGCAGCTACGCTCGTTGCCATGATCTGATCGAGAAGGTCTCGTTCCTCGCGGAACGCCTCCTCTGCCTCGATGCGCTCGGTTACGTCTTGGGCTGTTCCCGCGAGCCCTGCAATCTCATCGTCCCTGCGATACGGGGCGCCCGTAACACGGAGCCACCGGTACTGCCCCTGTGCCGTGATGATGCCGACTGTTGTGTCCCAGGTTTCTTCCTGTTGAAGCGCCTGGCGAGCCTCCATCATGAGGCGTTCTCGGTCTTCGGAGATGCAAAACTCAAGAAGCGACCGCACGGTCAACTCCGTACTCGGCGCCACCTCAAGGAGATCGTTCATAGCAGCCGTCGCGTCGACGGTGCCTGCCGACAAATCGATGCTCCACTCCCCCACTCGGGCGACTCGCCGAGCTCGGCTCAGCAGAGCCTGGCGCTCATCCTGAGCTGTCGTCGCCAGCGACTGCCGCGAGGCCGACGGGCGGCGTTTCACTTCGCGCATAATCATATCGGTCCAGTCGCCAAGCGCCGCGCGCTCCTCGTTTGAAAGCGCCGGCCGAGGGTTGGTATCAGCCAGACATAGCACTCCGATGGCATACCCATCTTCAGTCACAATGGGTGCGCCGGCGTAGAAGCGTATTCCGTCCGTGGCCGTTGCCAGCGGATGATCAGCAGCCCGCGGGTCATCCTGCATGTCGGACACTACAAGGGGACGGCCGCTCGTCAATACTTGGCGGCACAGCGAGGATAGAGGCCGGCGCTGCTCGTCGTCATCAATCCCAATCGCCGCCTTACACCACTGCCTTTTCGCTCCCGCGAAGTTGATGAGCACGATGGGCACATCGAACGATTGCCCCACGAGACGAGCGATGCGGCGAAAGGCTTCATCCGGTGGTGTTCCGATAATGTTATACCGCCGGACGGCGGCAAGGCGCCCGCGCTTGAATGACGAGGCGTCGCCTGTTGGAATAGAGTCAGCCATAGTCGAACCCCGGCTACGATCGATGTGAAGCGTGGGGGATGCTCAAATTTCCCGGCTGGGCGACTTCTTGCTGCCCTTGAGAACCTGTTTCACTTTATATCGTCGGGCGCCCCAAGAGCACTTCACCACGGGCCCTCATTCACACTCCAGAACGGTGTTGAATGTCAAGGGGTACTTCCTCCTTGCAGTCGGGGCGCTGCGAGCGGCTTCGGTGAGCTGGGGCCGTAGGTCGTGCCTCTGGCGCAAATCGCCCCCGAATCTAAAATTAAAACAGGTTCTAAAAAGCATGCCGGCTCTTCGAAGGGACTAAGAGTAGCAAGATTTATGCGAACCTCTGAAGTGTGGACCGAACGGACGACGCGTAGCCGGCTCCAAAGTGGTTGAGGTGATTGATAAGATGATACAAATTGTACACCTCTTTGCGAATGTCATAGCCCGGCTCGAGAGACCACTCAGAACGGTAAGCCTCGTAGAAGGAGGGACGAAACCCGCCGAACAGCTCGGTCATCGCAAGGTCCGCCTCCCGATGCCCGTAGTAGGCCGCCGGGTCGATGAGTGCGGCCGTTCCCTGGTTCGTCACCATAAAGTTGCCCTTCCACAGATCGCCGTGCAGTATGGATGCCGGCGGTTTGGCAGGCACAATCTCGGGTAGCTTACGGTAGAGCGCTTCAAGCCCCTCGTCCCATGACGTCTGCCAGCGCCCCTGTTCCCGCGCTCGGCGCACCTGCGGCGCCAGGCGCTCCTCTCTCACGAACGACGGCCATGCGTCATGCTGGGTGTTGGATTGCGGAAGTTCGCCGATATAGTTGTCTCTTTCGAATCCGTACTGGTTAGCGACGTGCCGGTGGAGGGCAGCAAGGCCCCGACCGAAGTGCTCCCAGAAATCAGGGGACTGTGATCCCGTCTCCATCCATTCGGTAATTAGAAATCCGGGGTGCCGTTCGGTCGCCCCCTGTGCTGCAATCGCGGAGGGTACGGCGAGCGGACTGCCGGCCGCGTCGAGCGCTTCCAGTCCTTCGGCTTCCGGCTCAAAAGTCCGAGCGGCTCGCCCTTCGCTCCACTTCACGAAGTAGGATCGGGCGGTCGTTTGCACCCGACACGCGTTGGAGATGCATCCACCGCTGACGGCCGACTGCTCCTGAATGGTTCCTTCAAGGTGAGGCGCGATGACCTCGGTCAGCCGGTCAGGCAGCATAGTCTAGATTTTTTCCTCTCCTTGCGAGCTGCTACATGGCAAAGTGCTGTATCGCTACGCAGACGCCGCGTCGAGATCATGCTCCTCGATGAGACGCTCGAGGAGTTTCTCTGACGTGCGATCGACGATAGAATAGACGCGCTCAAATCCCTCGCGGCCTCCGTGATACGGATCGGGCACCTGGTAGTCGCCCGGTTCGGGATCGAACTCGCGAAACAGGCGCACCTTGCCGCTGTGCTCGTCGTCTTCGTCGAAGTACAGGATATCGTGCAAGTTATCCTTGTCCATTGCAAAGACGTGATCGTACTCCTCTAAATCGCGGGCCGTAAACTGCGAGGCCGTGTGCTCTTCCAGCGACAGCCCGTGCTTTTGGGCGGTCTCGCGCATGCGACGGTCGGCCCCGTCGCCAACGTGCCAGTCGCCGGTTCCGGAAGACTCGATGTCGAAGTGCTCATCCAGCCCGGCCTGAGCAACGCGATCCCGAAAGACAGCCTCGGCAAGTGGGCTTCGGCAGATGTTTCCGAGGCACACGAATTGAACGCGAATGGGATCAGAAGCTGCCATGTTGTTTTCAGGTTGCTGTTACAGGAAGAGAAAATGCAGTTTTCTGCGTGCGAGAGGGGCTTCGTCGGTGGCCTCCTCGGAATGCCGTCCTCGCTGGGGGCTATCACCAGGCCGTCTGCTCTTTGAGATGGGCTCGGAAGAAGTGCCGCGTGCGGTCCCAGACCTCGATGAGCGACTCAGGCGGCTCGCCGTCGTGCGGATGTGCGCCCCCGAACGTATGGCCGCCTTGGGCTTTCACCAGCTCGGCGTTGCGGGCAGCGTCCGCGAGCGCCTCGGCCTCGTCAAACGGCACCGATTCGTCGTCACGAGCGTGGACGATGAGCCACGGCACCGCAATGTTCGATGCCGCATCGAGAATGTCGAGCTCGTCGCGATGTGCGAGCGCATCCTCGTACAGCACGCGATTGAGGCGCATCTCCTGGCCCGTGCGGCTGTTGACCACGGTCGTGTAACCCTTTTCTTCCCAGTCCTCGACTTGCTCGTCCGTGAAACGCTCAACAAAGCCCGACACAGCGCTCCATGTAACTAGGGCCTGCACGCGATCGTCGCGCTCTGCCTGCAGGATCGAGGTGCCGCCGCCCCGCGAATGCCCCATCAACCCAATGCGACCGGCATCGAGATCGGCGCCGGGTAGCGCATTGCCGGCAACGGCGCTGAGAACGGCATCGAGGTCGTCCAACTCGCGCGTATACGTGTTCTGGGCGAACTTATCGAGCTCCGTAAACGCAGTCGGAGCGTCGGGCGCTACGCCGTTGTACGAAAAGTTGAAAAGCACTGACGCGAATCCTCGACGGGCCAGATGCCGGCCCCACTGCGGAAACGGCCCCCAATCTTTGAAGCCCTTGAACCCGTGGCAGAAGACGACCACCGGCAGCGGCTCGTCTGACTGTTCGGGATAGCGCACGTCACCATGAATAGCATCGCCGTCGCTGTTTTCGACGACGAAGTCGTGCTCGCGAACCGTGCTCATAGGCCGTTCTGTCTTTTACACGAACCATTGTCGCACTGCGCGTGAAGGCTACGCGCCTTCGCCAGACTCCGAGATCACCTGGAGGTTGACGCGCTGATCCACCTTCGGGTGAAGGTCCACCTTGGCCGTATAGGCTCCGATGTGACGGATATCTTCGTCGAGCTCAATGTCCTTCCGATCGATGTCGTACCCGCGCTCGCGGAGCTCCGTGGCGATCTGCTGCGTGGTGATGGTGCCGAAGATGCGATTGCCCTCGCCAACTTTGGCTGAGAACACGAGCTGCTCGTCGGCCAGCTCACTGGCTACGCGCTTGGCGTCTTCGAGCTGCTGCATCTTCTTGCGCTTCGCCTGCCGCTCGTCTTCACGCTTCTGCTTAATGGCCCCCTCGGTGGCCATGCGCGCTTTTCCCTGCGGAATCAGGTAGTTTCGACCGTATCCATCGGCGACCTCGTGGATTTCGCCTTCCTCGCCGAGGTGCTCTACGTTTTCGAGAAGAATAACTTTCATAGGACTGCTGGAGTCAATCGTTCAACATGTGCGAAGTCAGGAGTCAGGCAACTGCTACCGCATGGCTTCAGATACATACGGCAGAAGCGAAAGATGACGGGCGCGCTTGATGGCCCGCGTAAGCATACGCTGCACACGCGCCGACTCGCCGGTCACGCGCCGCGGCAGAATCTTGCCCTGATTGTTGATGAACTGCTGAAGGAACTCCGTATCCTTGTAGTCGACGTACTCCAGATGGTCGTGGGTACGATCGCGCGCCGAGCCCTCCTTCTCGTCTTCTTCCTCGGCCGCCTCGTCCGGGTCGATGTCGTGGCGCCGGCGGCGCTCGTAGTGGCGCTTCATCGTCGGGTCCATCCGCAGAATGAGATGGCGGAGGATGTTGTCATCAATCCCGATGGTGCGCTCGATCCGCGAAATGGAAGGACCGGGCGCCTTGAAGTACATGTTGACGAAGTGCCCGCTGCGCTTCTTCTGGATTTCGTAGGCGAGGCGCTGCGAGCCCCACTCGTCGACGTCGATGATGTCGCCGTCGTTGTTCTCGATGGACTTGTTGACGCGCTTGACGGTTTTGCTAATCTCTTGATCGCTGAGCACGCCACTAATGACGTACGTCAGCTCGTACTGGTTGGTATCAGCCATAATCGGTTATCCCTGTGGTATGATGATAGAATCACGCCCCCGGTAGGCCGGGAGCAGGGACGAAAGTGTAGACGTATATAACGAAACGAGGAGATGAAGGTCGCAATCTAGCCTTGAAATGTGGGCGAAATTGCGAGTTGCGAATGGCGAGTTGTGAGTGGGGGAGCGAGCTTGGGAATCAGATTCACCGGGGGCTTACAGCTGCCCCCTGGATCACTACTCCCCGACAGCTAACCACTCCCCTCACAAATTCGCCAGGCGTTCGGCGTGCTCGTCGGCGCGGAGGGCTTCGATGATTGGGTCGAGGTCGCCGTCGATGATATTCTGGAGCGCGTGATTCTTGTCGTCGCCCGACAGCCGGTGGTCCGTCACGCGGTCCTGCGGGAAGTTGTACGTGCGGATCTTGGCCGACCGGTCGCCCGAGCCTACCATGGACCGGCGCGCCTCCTCGCGCTCCTCACGCTGCTCTTTCATCTTTTTCTCGTACAGGCGCGAGCGGAGGACGCGCATCGCTTTCTCCTTGTTTTTATGCTGGCTCTTCTCGTCCTGGCAGGAAACCACCAGCTGCGAGGGCATGTGCGTGATGCGGATGGCGGAATCCTTCGTGTTGACCGACTGTCCGCCGGGGCCGCTCGCCCGGAAGGTGTCGACCTTCAAATCGCTCGGATCAATGTCAACGTCGACCTCTTCCGCCTCGGGCAGCACGGCCACTGTGGCAGCCGACGTGTGAATCCGCCCGCTCGACTCGGTTTCCGGCACGCGCTGTACGCGGTGGACACCGCTCTCATACTTGAACGTGCCGTAGGCGTCCTTGCCCTCTACGCTCATGATGATCTCCTTGAAGCCGCCGTGCGATCCGGGCGAGCTGTCCATGATATCGTAGTCCCACCCCTTGTCTTCGGCGTACTTCGTGTAGAGCCGGAATAGGTCGCCGGCGAAGAGTGCGGCCTCGTCGCCGCCCGCGCCTGCCCGAATTTCGACGATGGCGCTCTTCTCGTCCTCTGGATCTTTCGGAATGAGCTTCATCTTCAGCTCCTCCTCGACTTCCGGGAGCTTCTCTTCGAGCGCCTCAAGCTCTTCTCTGGCCATATCGGCGAGCTCGCCCTCTTCTTCGCGCATCATCTCGCGCAGGTCATCGCGCTCGTCGAGCATGCGCTCGTAGCGCTCGATCACCTCGACGACCTCTTCCAGCTCGCCGTGCTCCTTCCCGAGCTCTTGCATCCGCTTCGCATTGGTGGCAACCTCAGGGTCGGCCATCATCTGCTCCACTTCATGGTAGCGATGCTTAATTTCGTCGAGCTTATCGAGGTCGAGCATGGACAGAAATGATGCGTGAGCGGTCACGAATACATGAAGGACGTACGTACAGACGGGTGGCTTGATTCTCTGCCGGACGTCCTGCGCTCCGCCACGTCCCCCACTCTTCCACTCCCCGTCTCTTTGTTTCCTCGTCTCACTGGCTCCTACTCCACAGTCACGCTCTTGGCCAGGTTGCGGGGCTGGTCGACATGGCATCCGCGCATAACGGCGATATGATACGAGAGGAGCTGCAGCGGAATGGACGTGAGAAGCGGCGAGAGGAACTCCTTGGTTTCCGGAATGCGCAGCACATATTCGCACAGGTCGTCGAGCTCCCCGCCGCCGTTGTCCGTAATCGCGATAACGCTGCCATCGCGCGCGGCGACCTCCTCGATGTTCGAGACCACCTTGTCGTAGGTCGAATCCTTCATCGCGATGAAGATAACCGGCATGAAGCGGTCGACCAGCGCGATCGGGCCGTGCTTCATCTCCGCTGCCGGGTAGCCCTCAGCGTGGATGTAGGAGATCTCCTTGAGCTTGAGGGCTCCCTCCAGCGCGACCGGGAAGTTATATCCGCGCCCGAGATAGAGGAAGTTCGAGGCGTAGCGATAGACGTTCGCCATCTCCTGGAGCTCCTCGTCCATGCTGAGCACCTCGCGCACCTTGTCAGGCACCTCGGCCAGGGCGTGCAGGTTCTCGGCCATCTCCGCGCGGGTCAGCGTGCGTCCTTGCGCGAGCCCCAGCGCAATCATCGAAAGCACCGTCACCTGCGCGGTGAACGCCTTGGTGGAGGCGACGCCAATCTCCGGGCCAGCATGCAGGTACACGCCCGCGTCCGTCTCGCGCGCAATGGTCGACCCCACGACGTTGCAGATGCCGTAGCACGGCACGCCCTGACTGTGGGCCTGACGCACGGCCGCAAGCGTGTCGGCCGTCTCGCCGCTCTGGGAGACCACGAAGACGACGTCTCCGTCGCGCAGAATCGGATTGCGATACCGAAACTCGCTCGCGTACTCGACCTCGACGGGAATGCGCGCGAACGACTCGATCAGATATTCGCCGACCAGCGCAGAGTGCCACGACGTCCCGCAAGCCGCAATGATGATGCGGTCGGCCTCGCGGATCGTATCCATGACGTCGAGAAGCCCGCCCAGCTTGACGGTTCCGTCCTCCGGCTGCACGCGCCCTCGCATGCAGTCCTCCAGCGCCGTGGGCTGCTCCATGATCTCCTTCAGCATGAAGTGGTCGTAGCCCCCCTTCTCGATCTCGCTGAGATTCCACTCGAGCTCGTGGATCTCCTTCTCCAGGGGCGCGTCGTCGATCGTCTTCACCTCGTAGCCCGAGCGGCTCGCGATGGCCATCTCTCCATCTTCGAGGTAGACCACCTGCCGCGTGTGCTCAATGAGCGGAGTGGCATCCGACCCGATGAAGTGCTCGCCGTCGCCCACGCCCAGGATGAGCGGGCTGCCGTTGCGCACGGCGATGAGCTGGTCGGGATTCTCCCTCGACACAATGGCGATGCCGTAAGCGCCTTCAACCTGCGTGAGCGCCTGCCGGACGGCCTCTTCGAGCGGCAGGCCCGTGCGCTTCTTTACGTCGTCGATCAGATGGACGAGCGCCTCCGTATCGGTCTGGCTATCGAAGACGTACCCTTTGTCTTCAAGGCGACTCTTAAGCGTGTTGTAGTTCTCGATAATCCCGTTGTGAACGAGCGCGAAGTCGCCATCCATGCTCACATGGGGATGCGCGTTTTCGTCGCTCGGCGGGCCGTGGGTGGCCCAGCGCGTATGACCGATGCCGAGGGTGCCCTCTAGCGGCTCGCCGTCGAGCACCTGCTCCAGCGCCTCAATCTTGCCTTCCTTCTTCTGGGATACGAGCCCGTCCTCATTCACGACGGCCAGGCCGGCCGAGTCGTACCCGCGGTACTCGAGCCGCTTGAGGCCGGTCATGAGAAGGTCTTGGGCCTCCTGGTCGCCAATATATCCAACAATTCCGCACATA
>OBKM01000123.1_pt1 | contig 36531 bp, 36 predicted proteins | sample 1519691 | NCBI WGS metagenome assembly OBKM01 (sample SAMEA37050418, study PRJEB22526) | metagenome | biome: saline pan; feature: lake; material: water | place: Egypt | collected 2015 | depth 0.5 m
TCCGGCTGCCAGAGGCGCGGAGCGCCTCGCGGCTGAGGCTTTGGAGGTGTTCACCGTCGATCCACGATCAACGACTTATAAACGAGCGACCGGAGCGTTTGAACGGGTTTCCACGGAGCCATCTATTTATAAATCGCCGCCAACAACACCATTCTCTCACTTATAAACACCACCGTCTCAGTATACTCGATCGACTCCCGCGATCACTCACCACGATGTCAGTACAGACGACCCGATGGCCCGTAGTTGGACGACCGATATCCCTTTTCAGTGGCGGATCGTTGGACCACGTATGGAGGTGCTCGTGTACGGTGCCGGTGCGCTGGGGAGCCTCATCGGGGGGCTGCTGGCGCGCGCACACGACGTGACGCTCGTGGGGCGGGATCCACATATGCGACGGATCCGCGACGACGGACTCCGGATCGGCGGGGAGCTCGACGCTCACGTCCGACCGCGGGCGCTTACCGACGGGACTCACCGGTCGGCCGATCTCGCGCTCGTCACGACGAAAGCGTACGACACGGACGCCGCGGCTCGCGACCTCGCGACCGGCGAGTACGACGCCGTCTGCTCGCTCCAGAACGGACTGACCGAGGAGCGGCTGGTGGCGGCGCTCGACCCGCCAGTGCTCGCCGGGACGGTGAGCTACGGCGCGCGGTTCCTCGAACCGGGTCGCGTCCGGTGTACGGGGGTCGGTGAGGTCGTCGTCGGGACGCTCTCCGGCGGCGCGAGCGCCCTCGCGACGCGGGTCGAAGGCGCGTGCGACGCGGCCGAGATCGAGGCTGTCGCCGCGGACGACATGCCCCGTCGCCGATACGAGAAGCTCGCCGTCAACGCCGGGATCAACGGGGTGTCGGCGCTCGCGCGGGTGGCGAACGGCGAGACGCTCACGGGCCCCGGCGGCGACGTCTCGCGCGAGGCCGCTCGCGAGGTTGCCGCGGTGGCTCGCGCGGAGGGCGTCGACCTGCGCGATGCCGAGACGGTCGCGGCCGTGGAGGGGGTTGCTCGCGACACGGCCGCGAACCGGTCGTCGATGTGCGAGGACGTGACGCACGGCCGGCGGACGGAGGTCGACGCGATCTACGGGAGCGTCGTGGAGCGAGCCGACGAGCACGGGGTCGCGGTCCCGACCTGCCGGACGCTGGCGGCGCTGATCCGGGCGTGGGAGGTCGGGGAGGGAGTTCGAGGAGACTGATCGGGCGGGGAGGGGCCGGAGAGCGTTAACACCACTCTTTGAGAACCGTGGCGTCCGTCTCGTCGACGGAGAGCCACGCGTTCTCGCGGGAGACGTCGGCGATCACGAGCTCGGATCGCGACGTGGAGGAGTCGATGGACGCCATGACGTCGGGCGAGGAACCGGGGGTCGCGTCCGAGTCCGTCGGCAACCCCGTCCGGTGGCGGTCAGGGTCCGGGTCGTCCCAGGGAGTGGAACTCCGTGACATGGTTGTCATTACTTCCCAATCATTTATAAGTATTCCGAACCCAGGTGGCGGATCAGTCGGCGTCGTCCGCCGGTCACCTTCGGGGGATACAAGAGGAGCGACGCTGAAAGGCGGAGCATGAACGTAGCAGACGCCATGACGCCGCGTGCGGACCTCGTCGTCGTCGAGATCCCCGGCAGCCGGAACGACGTGTTGGAGTACCTCCAGGAGTACGGCTTCTCCTCCGTACCGGTCGTCAAGGACGTCGACGGCGAGGAGGTGTACCGCGGGCTCGTCTCGCGTGACGACCTCATCGATCAGCCCGACGAGGACCAGCTCGCGCTGTTGATGCGCGAGGTCCCCACGACGACCGCGGACGCCTCGATCGAGGAGGCGGCCGCAACGATGGTGGCCGAGAACGCCCGCCGCGTCCCGGTCGTCGACGGCGATGCTCTCGTCGGGATCGTCACCGTCACCGACGTGGTCCGGGCGATCGCCCGCGGCGAGGTCGACGGGGATCGACAGGTCGGCGAGCTGGCGACGAGGTCGGTCAACGCGACCCACGTCGAGACCCCGCTGCCGGTCGCGGAACGCGAGATCGGGCTGGCGGGCGTCCCCTACGCCGTCGTCCTCGACGACGACGCGTCGATGGCGGGGATTCTCACGGAAGTCGACGTGCTGGCGGTCGCCCGCGTCGTCGAGGGCGAGGCGAGCACGGGCGACTCCATCGCAGAGCAGGACTCCGAGTGGTCCTGGGAGGGGATCAAAGCGACCGGCGCGCGATACCTCCCGACCCGGAACGTCGAGCTGCCGGTCGGCGCGACGCGACACTTCATGACCGAGGACCTCGTCACGGTCAACGGCTCGCGGACCGCTCGCGACGTCGCTCAGGAGCTGATCACCAACGATGTCGAGCAGGTCCCGCTCGTGAACGGGACGGAACTCGCCGGCATCGTCCGGGACATCGATCTCTTGGAGGGTATCTGATGGCCGACGCGGACCTCGTCGAACTCGCGAAGCGACGCGGGTTCTTCTTCGGCTCGAACGGGGCGTACGGCGGCACCGCGGGGTTCTACACCTTCGGCCCGCAGGGCGCGGCCCTGAAACGGAACGTCGAGGACGCCTGGCGCGACCGGTTCACGCTGCAAGAGGGGAACCGCGAGATCGAAGCGCCGACGGTGATGCCCGAGGCCGTCTTCGAGGCCTCCGGCCACCTCGACACGTTCGACGACATGCTCGTCGAATGCGCGGAGTGCGGCTCCTCCCACCGCGCGGACCACCTCGTGGAGGCCGTCACCGACATCGAGGACGCGGAGGCGCTCCCCGGCGGGGAGGTCGAGGAGCTCATCGCCGACAACGACATCGCCTGCCCGACCTGCGGGGCCGAACTCGCCGGCCTCGATGTCGAGGACTTCAACCTCATGTTCGCGACCGATATCGGTCCGGGCGACGGCCAACCGGGCTACCTCCGGCCGGAGACGGCGCAGGGCATCTTCGTGGAGTTCCCGCGGCTGAAGGAGTACGCCCGCGGGAACCTCCCCTTCGGGATCACCCAGATCGGCCCCGCCTACCGCAACGAGATCTCGCCGCGCGGCGGGCTGCTCCGCCTCCGGGAGTTCACACAGGCGGAGTTAGAACAGTTCATCGATCCCGAGGCGGACGAACCGCCACTCGATCGCGTCCGTGATGTCGACGTTCGGCTGTACCCCGCCACGGAGCAGCAGGCGGAGGACGGCGACTACCTCGACACAACGATTGGCGAGGCGGTCGAGGAGGGAGTCATCGGCTCCCCGTGGGTCGGCTACTACCTCGGCGTTGCTCAGGAGTGGTACGAGCGGATCGGCGTCGACACCGACCGGTTCCGGTTCCGCCAGCACCTCGCGGGCGAGCGCGCCCACTACGCAGCGGACTGCTGGGACGCGGAAAGCGAGGTCGACGGCGACTGGATCGAGATCGCCGGCTTCGCGTACCGCGGCGACTACGATCTCTCGAAACACGACGCGTACGGCGACGACTCCTTTACCGTGTTCAAACGCTACGATGAGCCGAAGACGGTCGAGCGCGCGACCGTGGACCCTGACATGTCCGTACTCGGACCCGAGTTCGGCGGTGACGCGGCCGCGGTCGCCGAGGCGCTCGAAACGCTGGCCGGCCGCGATCCGGACGCGTTCGAGGGTGACACCGTGACGGTCGAGGTCGACGGGAGCGGCGGAGACGACGCTCGCGAGGTCGCGGTCGACACCGACGTGGCGAACTTCTCGGTCGAGACGGTGACCGAGAACGGCGAACACATCACGCCACACGTCGTCGAGCCCTCGTTCGGCGTCGGGCGAACCGTTCAGACGCTGCTCGCACACGCCTACGAGACCGACGAGGTCGACGGCGAGGAGCGAACGTACCTCTCGCTCGCGCCGGAGGTCGCGCCGCGTGACGCCGCCGTCTTCCCGCTGGTGACGAACGACGACCGGCTCGTCGCGCTCGCGGACCGGGTCGCGGCGGACCTCCGGGCGGCCGGACTGGCGGTCGCGCACGACGACTCCGGCTCGATCGGGCGTCGCTACCGGCGACAGGACGAGGTCGGCACCCCGTTCTGTGTCACCGTCGACCGCGACGGGATCGAGGGCAACGGCCCGGAGACGGTCACCGTCCGCGAGCGCGACTCCGCCGCACAGATCCGCGTCCCCGTCGACGATCTGGCCGAGGAGCTGGCCGGGTTGCGGGCGGGCGGATCGTTCGACGACCTGCTCGATCGGTACGAGACGGTCGAGACGGACGTGAAGACCGAGTGATCGGGGGAGCTCAGCGGTGACGCTTCCGGCGGGAGAATGGCGCGAGCGCGTGGAGTTCGAGCGCCGGCTGGTACATATGGGTGGAACCGTCTACCCGGTTCCGTACCTGCTGGGCTGGCTCTCGTGGGACGTGACCGCCGGGCTCCTGCTCGCTGGGGTCGCGATCGTCGGACTGCTCGAAACGGTCCGTCTCTCGGGGAGAGCGGGACCGCTCACGCCCGTCTACGACGCGCTGGTGCGCGAGTACGAGGCCGACGGCGTGGCGGGGTACGCCCTCTACCAGATCAGCATGGCCGGCGTCGCGTTGGCAGCGACCACGTCGCTCGCGACGCCGACGCTCGCGATCCCGGCGATGTGGATGCTCTCCGTCGGCGACCCGGTAAGCGGAACGCTCGGGGACAACGGGCCGACCGAACCGAAGCGCCCCGCCGTCTGGGTCGCGATGGGACTGGTCTGTGTCGCCATCGCGATGCCGTTCACGGTGCCCGCGTTCGGGGCGACCGCGGGGGTCGTCCTCGCGGGCGCGGGCGCAGTCGGCGCGACGGTCGCGGACGGCCTCCCGCCGGTGATCCGGGGCGTCGCAGTCGACGACAACCTCACCATCCCGCCCGCCGCACTCGCGGGGATGACGGTGGCGCTCGCGGTCCTCGGATGAGGGTCCCTGCTCCGTTTCCCCCCTCGCCTTCGGATACGACATCGGACGACCCGTCATCGACAACTCTGCCGGTTCGGTTATAGGGGACTACGCCACCGATCCGCGCTACGCATACCCGTCGATCATGTTCTCGACGTATTTCGCGATCACGTCGACCTCCAAGTGAACGGGGTCACCGACCGACTTCTCGGCGAGCGTCGTCAGCTCGTAGGTCGTCGGGATGATCGCGACGTCGAACTCCGCGTCCCGCAGCTCCGCGACCGTCAGCGAGATGCCGTCGAGCGTCACGGATCCCTTGTCAACGAGGTAGCGACCGTGGCCCGCCGGGATCGAGAACGTGAACCGCCAGTCTTCGCCCACCTGCTCGATCCCGGCCACCGTCGCGACCGTATCGACGTGTCCCTGGACGACGTGACCGTCGAATCGTCCGTCCGCGGGCATCGCGCGCTCGACGTTGACGACGTCGCCCTCGCGGACCTCGCCGAGGTACGTTTTCGCGACCGTCTCGCTCGCGAGGAACACCTCGAACCAGTCCGTCTCGGCGTCCGCCGACCCGTTAGGTCCGTCGTTACCGCCGCCCGTCCCGTGTTCCTCGACGGTCAGACAGACGCCGCTGACGCTTATCGACTGGCCGTGGTGGAGGTCGTCGAACCCGCCATCCGAGACCGCCTCGCCGTCGCTTTCGACCCCGTCCTCGATCCCGTCGACCCCGATCCGCAGCCGGAGGCCGTCGTCGGTTTCCGTTCGCTTGCGAACCGTTCCAGTGCCTTCGACGATGCCGGTGAACATATCGGAACTGGGGCCGGCCGACGGATATCCGTTCTGGGTCCGACGGGATCGGCCCTCGGTTCTCGCGTGCGTCGCGACATCCGCCGTCCTGAAATCCTTATGACAGCCGAGACGCTACGGTCGGGTGATGAATCTCGGGGTGTTCGACATGATCGGGCTGGCGGCCTCGCTGGCGTTCGCGATCCCGCTCGGTAACTACGCGGTCATCCAGCTTCTCGCCGGCGAGACCGCCCTCGGTGCCGGACTGCTCGTCGTCGCGGTCGCGATGGTCGTCCTTCCGCAGTACTTCCTCGATCCGGGCCGGATCCTCGCCGGGCTCGCCAAGGGGCTCCTTCCGCGACAGCTCCGCGGTGGCGACCCGGGAGACGACGCCGACGCAGAGGTCGAAGTCGACGAGGCCGAACCGACGGAGAAGTGAGGACGACTCCGAGCCGGATTCGTCTGCGTCCGCGGTCTTCTCGTCCGTTCTCACTCCCGCGTCGAGGGGGTCGTCCCGAACGGGTACTCCGCGAGGACCTCGTACCCGTCTTCGGTCACGACGACGATATCCTCCAGTCTGACTCCCCCGGTCGCCGGGTCGTACACACCCGGTTCGACGGTAACGACGTGACCCGGGCGTAGCTCCGCGTCGCTCGACAGCGACGGCGACTCGTGGAGACTCACGCCGACGCCGTGGCCGGTCCCGTGCGTGAACCCCGATTCACCCTCGTCAGCTGCGGGATCGAACCCGTACGCGCCGAGCTCCGCGGCCGCCTCCTCGTGGACGGTTGCGGCCGTCACGCCGGGCTCGATCTCCGCGAGTGCGGCCTTCCGGGCCGCCTCGACCGCGACGTACGCACGCCGCGACCAGCCGCCGTCGCCGTCGACGACGAACGTCCGGGTGAGATCGCCGTAGTAGCCGTCCGGACCACGCGGCGAGAGGTCGATCAGGACCGTCTCGCCCGCGCAGATTGGGTCGGTGCCGACGTAGTGGAGGTCGGCCGCGGACGGTCCCGCGCCGATCACGGTGTTGCCCGCGTCGCGGACGCCGTGGCTCGCGAGCGTCGCGTTTATGCTTCGCCGCAGCCGCTCGGTCGTGAGCGGGTCGTCGTTCCATCGCAGCTCCCCGTCCGCGCTCCCGCTCGGATGGGGCCCGTTCGGGTCGTCGTCCGTCGACTCCGCATCCGTCGGCCCGTCACCGACCGGAACGCTCCGCGAGAGGACCGTCTCCGCGCGTGCCATTCCAGCGGTCGCCGCACGCTGAACCCGCCGGATCCGGTCGATCTCGGCCCGAGTCTTCACCGCTCGTATCTCGTCGACGACGGTCGTCGACGCCAGCTCGTAGCCGGCCCGCTCCAGATAGACGGCGGCGTCGTGGGGGATCGACGCGGGTACGAGCAGGGTGGGGTCGGTTTCGCTCCCGCCGGGGTCGTCTCCGTTGCTCCCGTTGCCGTCGCGGCCCTCGTCGACCGCGGCCGCCGCGCGCACGCCCGCCGGATCACCGACCCCGTCGCGTCGGAGTTCGCGGACGACCCCGTCGTGGAAGGCGTCGGCACCGAGGCCCTCGTCCACGGAGTCCCGGCGCGCGGCCTCGTCGTCCGGCCCCCGGCGCGCGGCCTCGTTGTCCGGCCCCCGGCGTGCGGCGTCGACGAACTCCCGTTCCGCCTGATCGGCGAACAGTCCGGGCGCGAGGAGGATCGCTCGCGCCGGCGACGCTCCCCGACCGGGTCGTATCACCGTCGCGTACGCCCGATCCGGGCCGGAAAAGCGGGTCAGATATCGGAGGTCGTCGTCGAACCGGTCGCCGACCGCGACGAACGCGGCGGCGTCCGCGTCGACGACCGCGTCGACGATCGGTGTGAGATCGGTCCGGAGGCGCTTCCGGGAATCGCGTTCGCACGGATCCTGCTCGTGTGGATCACGTTCCCGCGAATCCCGATCTGTGCCCGCGTCCCCGGTCACGGATCGGGCTCGGGGACAGCTATCTCCGCCTGTACCTCCTCTATCAGTTCCTGTGGCGGCTCGTCGCGAAGCTCGTTGAACAGAAGCACGCTGATCGGGAGGGTCGGCGCGCCGCCGATGAGACTCTCCATGATCACGAGTCGCTCGCGGGCCCGCGACATCCCGACGTAGAAGACGCGGCGCTCGTTGTCGGTGAGCACCGGGACCGGACTCGTCGTCTTCGTGAACTCCTCGACGCCGTCCACGCCGGTCGGGTCGTCGATGGAGGCCGCCATCTGCTCGACCACCTTCTCCGTGAGGTCGGTCGCGACGAAGACGTGATCGGCCTCACGTCCCTTCGCGGAGTGGATGGTGCCGACGCGGACCGCGTCGGGGTCGGCACCCTGATGCTCGCCGTCGAAGTACGCACCCATCGACTTCCGCTGGAAACTCGTCACCTTCCGGACCATGTCGTCCGCGCTGTTCCGGTCGGGCATGAAGGGGATGTGCTCTGTCACCGCGTCGTTCGACACCTCGATGAGCGCGACGTCGTCGGCGTCGGCCGCCTCCTCGCGGTCGTCGAGGAGGTCGTAGAACTCGTCGCGGTCGTGGGTCCCGAACGCCGACTCCTGGAGCATGTCCGCGAGCCTGCGAGCCTCCAACAGCGTCACCGGCTCGCCGTCGTCGATCTTCTCGATCGCCGCGACGTAGTCCTGGATCCGGTCGGTCCACATCCGCCCGTCCGTCAGCATCGTGAAGGGAATGCCGTGGTCGATGAACTCGTCTATAAAGTCGAACATCTGGTAGCGCGCGCGGAACAGACACATCACGCTCCCCTCGTCGTCCTCGACGGTGTACCGGACGTTACGGACGAGTTCGAGCATCGACGGCGACTCGATCGCTTCGACGGATCCGCCCTCCTTGCGGGGATGGAGGTCCTTCTCCTGACGCTTGTCGATGTGACGGATCTCCGCGTTGACGACGTTGAGAATCTCCGAGGGAAGCCGGTAGGAGTTCGGGAGGACGACGTCCTCGTCGACGTCGGTCTCCAAGAGGAGGTCGGGGTCCGCGCCCTGCCACGCGTAGACGACCTGGTCGTCGTCGCCGGCGATGAGCACCCGATCCATGTGTGGCCGCCACTCCTCGAAGACGCCGTACTGGAGCGTCGTGATGTCCTGAAACTCGTCGATGACGAGATAGTCGACCTTGGGGACGAGCGACCGCTGTGCCACGCGTTCGAGCATGTCGGCGAACCCGACGAGGTCGTTATCGCCCTTGTACGCTCGCCACGCGCGGATCGTCTCGGGGACATCGATCCGGTCGTCGTCGGAGGGCCACGTCGGCGTGTACTTGTTCCCCTGCTGGGCGTTGGGGTCCTCCTCGGGCGGGAGCCGGACCTCCTCGACGTTCCACTGGAAGGGAACGTCGTACCAGTCGGCCACGTCGCGTTCGGTGCGCTGGAGCCACTGGGAAGTGGCGATGATCTTGTTGCCGATCGTCGTCGACCGGGCGGTCCGACGCCCAGCACCGCCGTGTTGGTCCTCGAACTCGACCCCGTACTCCTCACAGAACGCCTCCTTGTCGTCGTCGCCGACGACATCGCTCCGCGAGAGGTCGAGGAGTTCGTACGCTTTCGCGTGCATCGTACAGACGTTCCCTTGGAGGCTCCGCGGAGAGACGTCGAGTCGCTCGGCGAGCCGCTCACGGATCTCGGCCGCGGCCGCGCGAGTGTACGAGACGACGAGCACGTCGCGCACGTCGGCGTTTTCGTCCTCCAAGATCCCCTCAACGCGGTCGAGGAGGGCGGTCGTCTTCCCGCTACCGGGGCCGCCGAACAGTCGTGTGACGGTGGGGTCGTTCATTACTGATCACTGACCCCGGCTCTTCTTAAACGCCGTGGCTCGGGGCGTCGGCGGTCGTGATTCCGATCGTCGGTGGTCGTGGCCGCTGGACGGAGCTGGAGGGCTCGTCGTCTCCCGTCGACGAGAACGGTCTCCGGTCGGCGATCGATACGGACGGTGACGAAGGGACGCGCGAGCATCGCTGACGAGCGTGAGGGCGTGGAACCGGGGGCTCGCCTCAGTCCCCCCGAGTCGCTCGCGCTTCGCGGACGTCGGCACCGTCACGGACGAGATCCTCACAGGCAGGGCAGACGCGGGGCCGGTCGACGTCGTTGGGCGTGAACACCCGTACGTAGTCTCTCGTGACGAACGAACCACAGTTCTGGCAGGTCGGCATGTCCGCCACTAATCGATAGTTACACATAATACTACCGCCCATTATTCGCGGAAGAAAATCCGTGGGCCGTCGGTCGATGCTCTCGTCGTCAGGTCGGCCGCCAATCGCAGACGCTACAACTCGACGTCCCCTCCGGATGGAGCGCACCGCACTCGGGACATTGAAGTTTGTTATAGGATCGCTCCCAGCGTACGATCTCCGTTTCGTGACCACGATCGGATAGGAACTCGTCGAACACCTCGTCGTTCGAGCTGGGTGCGCTAGACATTGCGTGTTATCCTATAGCATGGATCGTATAAGTATCTTTCCGTGGTTGCGATCGAACGTCCGGATCCCTGATTATCGACCGATCGTTCCCTGCCTGGTGACCGGTGCATCGGGATCGATGAGGAAGGCGACGACGATCGCGTCGCTCTCGGCGGTCAGCGTGGTCGGTCGGTCGTCGACGAGCAGGCCGCTCTCCGTTTCGTCGAAGCGCGTTCCGTCCGCGGTGACCGCGCCCTCGAAGACGTAAAAGTACACGTCACGACCGTCCATCGCGGGAAGGTCGACGCTCGTCCCCTCGTCGAGACGAACGTCGTACAGATCAACCGCGTTGCGCACGGTAACGGGAGCATCGGTGCCGTCGGGTCCGAAGACGTGCCGCCACTCGCCGGCGACGGGGTCTGGCAGGGGTGCGTGTTGGATCCCCGGCTCCAACCCGAGTTCGCGGGGGCGCACGAAGATCTGTAGCATTCGCAGCGGCGGGTCGTCCGCGGCGGTGTACTCGGCGTGCCAGAACTCCGTGCCGGCGTTCATCGCCATCACGTTGTCGGGATCGGTGACGAGATCGTTCCCCTGTCGGTCGTCGTGGCGCATGACGCCCGCGGGCACCCACGAGACGATCTCCTCGTTCCGGTGCGGATGCATCGAGATCAGGGTGTCCGGGTCCATGAACGACTCGACGACCGTCGCGAGCGGCCCGTAGCCGTGGTCGTCGGAGTCGGGAAGATTGCGTCCGGGGAAGTTGAACCGGGTCCGGAACGACCCCTGGTTCTGCGTCACGTTCGATCGCGGGGCGGGGTACAGCCCCGTCGTCGGTTCAGCGTCCATACCCGAAATAAACGGGTGAGTGCGTATATAGGCGTCGCGAGCGCGACGCCGCCTGACGAACCGGTCGCCACCCGAGAGTTGGTCGCCGCCCGAGAGCTGGTCGCCGCCCGGGAGTTAGTCGCCCGGCTCGGGAGCTGTCCGGCCGTCGTCGTCGCCGTCGATCCACGAGACGACGGCCTCCTCGAAGGGACGCGAATACCCCATCAGCGTCGTCCCGAGGATCGCCATGATCAGGACGTATCCGACGGCAAACGCGTTGATCGTCGCAGCAAGCTCGGCGGGGAACGTCCCGGCTTCCGCGCCGGAAACGGCGATGGTCGCGATGATCAGCGAGAACTCCCCGCGGGTCGTCATCCCCAGTCCGACGCGGGTCGACCGCCGCGTGTCAAGCCCGAACGCCCGCCCGCCGAGGAAGCCGCTGACGAGCTTCGTCGGGGTCGTGACGATCACCGCGAGCAGTATCAGTCCGGCGACCCCGGCGAACAGCGCGGGATTCGTGATGAGCCCGATCCAGAAGAAGAACACCGCGGCGAAGGTGTCCCGAAGCGGTTCCAGTAGCTCCTCCAGCTGGTGGACGTAGTCGGTCGCCGAGAAAGCCATCCCGACGAAGAAGGCGGCGACCGCCTCGCTCACGCCGAGCGCGAGCGCCGCGCCCGAAATCAACACGAGTACACCGACGGTTCGGAGTACGATGAACTCGTGGTCGTCGGTCTCGACGAGCTTCGAGAAGAAGCTCGTCCCGACGTACACCAAGATCAGCAGCGCGAGGATGAACCCGATCGCGATCCCGATGTCGAAGGCTGCCGCGCCGACGTCGCCACCACCGAGAACCAGCGCGGAGACGACCGCGAGGTACACTGCGATGAACAGGTCCTCGTAGACGAGCGTGCCGAGCATCGGCTCGGACTCGTCGTTGGCGATCCACCCGAGGTCGATGAGCGACTTCGTGATCACCGCCGACGAGGAGATGTACACGATTCCCGCGACGAGGATTGCGGGCAACAGCTCGCCGAAAACGAGCCAGCCGATAACGAGACCGGCTCCGAAGTTGATCCCGAGGTCTATGGTCCCTGCCGTGCTGATCTCGGTCCGACGTTCGAGCAGCCGGTCGAGGTTGAACTCGAGTCCCAAAAAGAACAGGAGGAAGACGATCCCGAGCTCCGCACCGAGCACGATGAACTCCGACTCCGCGACGAACGCGGTGCCGATCACCGGGAGCTCAACCTGCCCGAGCACGAACTCGCCCAGCAACATCCCAACCACGATATAAAACGGAATGACGGACTGGCCGAGTCGGTTCGCGAGCGCGCCGGCACCGGCGATCGCCGCGAACATGATACCGATCTCTAAGAGGAGATCAGCCACTGTACATCACCTCTGGGCTCGGACCCACGACCGCAGGACGCTGTGGGGACTCGGCGGTCATTCGGTGAGCAGCGTTTCGAACGCCTCACAGTTCTCACGGGTTCCGACCCCGATCACGGTGTCTCCTTCTTTTAATTTGGTGTCCGCGGGCGGGCTATCGATCGTCTCGTCGTTACGCTGGATAGCGACCACCGTGAGGCCCGTTTTGTTGGCGATGTCCGCACTCTCTAAGCTCTCTCCGATCAGCTTCGATCCGGGATGAAGCTCGTACCACTCCAGCAGGATTCCGCCGGGTAGCGTGGTTTCTTTGGTTCCAGCCTCGATCGGCTGAAAGTGTGCGCCCTCGATGATCGATCCGACGGTCCGAGCCAACTCGTCGGGAAACTCGAACACCTTCTCGGAGTCGGCGTCCGGATCGGGACGGTGAAAGATCTCTCGTTTTCCGGTGTTGTGGATGACGACGACCATCTGTCCGTCCGCGAGGTCGATCTCGAACTTCTTCCCGACGCCGGGAAGGTCGGATTCCGTGATCGGCATACCCGGACATGTGACCCGACCAGTATAAGTTACCCGTGGTGTTAGCGAGGTACTCGAACGGTCGTCTCCGATCCTCCCGTTTCGCGTCGGACGAGCGTCAGCCGCGTACAAAACGCTAAGTGTTCCCGGGTAGTGGAATCGAGCATGTGGCGCTCCCGGCGGAACCGGGACCGGCGGACGGTAGTGTGTATCGCGTGTGGCGACTCCGTGTTGCGTGAGAACGCCCGCGAATACGACAAGGAGGGGAACCGCTGGGACCGGCGAGAGAAGGAGTTCGAGTACCTCTGTACCGACTGCGACGACGACATCTGCCATCAGCCCCGCGACGGACTCGAATCACTGATCACCTCCATCGAGTCCGACGGGCTCTCCCGCGAGGAGTTCCTCGACCGCTACGCCACGGCGGTCGCCGACTCCGCGGACCCTCCGGAGGACGGGTAGCTCTGTCGCTCCCGTTCACCGCTCGATGCCCCTCCAGTTCGACGTTCCACTTCAACTAGGCCTCTCCCCGGTAACCCTCGGCCTCGCTCTCCTCGTCCTGATCGTCGGGGTCGCGGTGGCGCTGTACGGCCTCTCGGGGTCGGTGACCGCGCTCCGAACGCTCCGCGCTAGCGACGTGGACCCGATGAGTCTCGCGGGCGACGACCGCCGGGTCCGGGTCGTCGGACGCGCGGAGTCGGTCGGAGAGGTCCTTCCGGAACCGTTCACCGACGGGGACGCGCTCTGTCTCGCCTACGAGGTGTCGGAGTATCGGACCGAGGGCAAGACTCAGTCGTGGTCGCGGATCGATTCCGGCGAGGCGGGGGTTCCCTTCCGGGTTGTCGTCAACGGGACGGGCGTCCGCGTCGACCCCGCGAAGGCGACGTTCGTCTTTGGTCTCGACGAGTCGATCCGGGTCCGGTCGAACGAGGAGCCGCCGGAGCGGGTCCGGCGGTTCGTCGACGCGGTCGACGCGGTCGACGAGACCCACCCCGGCTACGACGTGGGACCGTTCACGGTCGGCCGCGGCCCCGACCGCCGGTATCGCCAGCGGATTCTCCGGCCGGGCGACGAGGTGACGGTCGTCGGCGACGCGAGCGCGTTCCCCGACGCGCCGGTCGGCGAGGTGAAATCACGGATCGCGGACGGGAACCCGTTCGTCGTGAGCGACGCGAGCCCGCGCCGGACCGCGCTCCGGCTGATCGGGCGGTCCGCGCTCCCGCTCGTCGGGGGCTGCTTGCTCGTCGTCATCGCCGTCGCGTTCCTCGGGCCGGTCTGGCGGCCGATCGTCGGGTGAACTCGGGGTTCGACCGCCGTGTCGCTCCCGTCCCCGACAGGCCTTTCTAACGGACGCGCATTGGTGGGCGTATGTCAGACGACGAGCCGAAACAGGGGTCCGCCGAGGACCAGGGTCCGGTGACGATCACCGAGGCGTTGGCCGACCGGCTGGCCGACAAACGGGAGGAGCTGTTCGAGGAGTTCGAGATCCGCGACGAGTTCCCGCCCGAGGTCCTCCGCGAGGCTGAGGCCCGAACCGAGGGCGTGTACGACGAGATCGAAGCCGAGATCGACGAGCGAAAGGACCTCCGGGAGTTGACGACGTGGACGACCGACCCGATCGACGCACAGGACTTCGACGACGCCATCTCCATCGAGCGCGAGGAGGACGCTTACCGGCTGTGGGTCCACATCGCCGACGTGACCCACTACGTCACGCCCGACACGGCGATGTGGGAGGAGGCGGTCGAGCGCGCGAACACCGTCTATCTCCCCGACTACACCATCCATATGCTCCCGCCGATCCTCGCCGAGACGGTCTGCTCGCTCGTCCCCAACGAGGACCGGCTCGCACACACGGTAGAGATGGAGATCGACGACGAAACGCTCTCGTTCGAGGACATCCAGATCTACAAATCCGTCATCAACTCCGACGAGCGGCTCACCTACAAGGAGTGTGAGAAGCGGCTGGAGGACCCCTCCCTCCCGCTCGGCGAGGAAAACGAGCTCGTCTTCGAGCTGGCCGACCGGATGCACGAACAGCGCAAGGAGGACGGCTCCCTCGTTTTGAACCCTCGCCGGGACCGGGCACACACTATCATCGAGGAGTGCATGCTGAAAGCGAACAAGGCCGTGACACACACCCTGATGTGGGACCGCGGGGTCGAGGCGATGTACCGCGTCCATCCCCAACCCACTCCGGACCAGTGGAGCGACGCCCTTCAGGAGATACAGGAGCTCGACGGCGTCTCGATCCCCGGCGACGCGTGGGGTGATGACCCACGGAAGGCCGTCAACGCCGCGCTGGAGGAGTCCCCCGAGCGCCAACTCAACAAGATCCAGCGGGCCGTGTTACACGTGATGCCCCGCGCGAAGTACATGAACGACCCGTTCGGCGGCCATCACGCGCTCAACTTCGACATCTATGGTCACTTCACCTCGCCCATTCGCCGGCTTTCGGACACGATCAACCACTGGATCGTCCACGAGAACGACGTCCCCGAGAACCTCCTCGAACTGTGTGATCACGCCAGCGACAAACAGAAGGACGGCGAGACCGCCGAACGGCTCTACAAGCAGTTCCTCCAAGAGGAGGGGCTCGACCCCCACGCCGTGAACAACCGCGGGCTGGAGGTCGTCGACGAGGAGACGGCGAAACACACGGTCTGAATCGGTCCCGGCTCGACCATCCGGGAAGTATACGCCGCTGGAGCCCCTACGGCCGGGTATGGCTCCCCACGAGGACGATCATCACGGTGACGACTCCGACGACTCCGACGACCACGATCGAGCGCGCCAGCCCCGCCCGTTCGAGTCCACGGGCGACCCCGAGCGCGACGCGGAGCGCGCGGCGACAGTAGGCGGCTTTACAGGCGCAGTTCTCGGTGCGAAGGGCGGTCCGATCGGCGCGGGGATCGGCGCGTTTCTCGGCGGCTCAACTGGGTATGCCGTCGGATACGCCGTGAGCGAGCTCGACGGTGAGTTCGACGACGGCACGCGCTCGACGACGCTCGATGACTACGCCAAGCCCGACGAGGCGGACGACGAAGACGACGGCCCCGTCACCATCGCGGTCGATTCCGTTGACGACGACGGTGAAGCGCACGCAGACGACGAGACGGATGCCGATGAAGAGACGGACTCCCACGAGGATACGGCCGACGACGACGAACCGGACACGGACGACGACACGCCCCTTGACCGCTGAAAACTGACTTCTTTTTTAAATTCGATCGACGGATGCCGGGAAATGACTGACATCTCTCATTGGTCGGTTAATACAAACAACCGAGTCGTCAACGATGTCTCTCATCCGACCGTGAATGACGGCTTCTCATTCTTGAAGATCACACGTCTTCGCGTGACTGGTAGGGTTCAAACTACGCGTTCGCTACGCGAACGCTCAGCTCGCCATTTTTTACTAGCGTTCAAAAATGGACTCGCGGGGGTCCCGTGAGCGGAGCGAACGGGACCACGCGAGGGAACGACTGAACGACCGAAGGGAGTGAAGGAGTGGACTCGCGGGGATTTGAACCCCGGGCCTCTTCCTTGCGAAGGAAGCGATCTGCCGCTGATCTACGAGCCCGCATCAAGAAACATATCCCGTCCGTACTTGTACCTTACTTTTCGATGGCCCGCGAGTGAGGGGCTCACACGCGAGCCGTCCGGGCAGCGACCGCCGGAGGCGACGCCCTTAGGTGGATGCCGAGTCGAACTCCACGCGATTCCCGATAGCCGTTCCCTCTCCGCAGCCCGATAACGTTTTTGAGACGCATAACGTATTCGTTATACTTTTCAGTGCGCGCGACCTCGATCCATATATGTCAGACGCGACGACGGCGAGAGTCGACCCGGCGGCGATGGCGGCGTTGAAACACGTCGCGCTCGCGGGCGGGTTGACCGAGACGAAGGTGTCGTGTGCGGCGCTCGGCGACCGCCTCGACGCCTCGACGCAGACCGCCTCCAGACGGCTCCAAGCGCTCGAATCCGCGGAGCTCGTCGACCGCGATGTCGTCGGCGACGGCCAGTGGGTCCGGGTCACCGATGCGGGCGAGGCCGCGCTGCGCGGCGAGTACGCCGACTACCGCCGACTGTTCGAGACCGACGTCGAGCTCGTCCTCCGTGGACGCGTCACCGGCGGAATGGGCGAGGGCCGCCACTACATCACGCTCCCGGGCTACGCCGAGCAGTTCGCGTCCCGACTGGGATACGATCCGTTCCCGGGGACGCTCAACCTCGAACTCGACACGGAGAGCGTCCGCCGGCGCGGCGAGATCGCGGGCATCGACGCCGTCCCGATCGACGCGTGGGAGGACGAGGACCGCACCTACGGCGCGGCTGCCTGCTACGCCGTCACGCTCGTCGCCGACGGAAAGCGGTACGGGGACGCGCACGCCATCGTCCCCGACCGCACCCACCACGACGACGACAAGTTGGAGGTGATCGCGCCTGACGAGCTCCGGACCGAGCTCGATCTGGCGGACGGCGACCGGATCGAGGTCCGGGTGGAGGCGGCCTCGCGGGCGGACGCGCCGACCGAGACGGTCGACGCGGAGGTAGCCTGATGCGCGCGGACGCCGACGCCGACGACGTCGACCGCTCCGGGACGCCGACCGGACCCGGGGACGCGGACGATGACGCTGGAACCGGCGATGGCGAGGCGGGCACCGGAACCGCTGCTGGCGAGGACGCGGGAACTGCGGTCGACCGTGCGCTCACCGCGTTTCGCGCCGGCGAACCGGTGTGTGTCCACGACTTCGCGGACCGCGAGGGGGAGACGGACCTCATGTATCCGGCAAGCGCGGTCGACGAGGCGGCGGTCGCCCACATGCGCAACGACGCGGGCGGGCTGATCTGCGTCGCGGTCACGGACCCGGTGGCGGACGCGTTCGGACTCCCCTTCCTCGCTGACGCGCTCGACCATCCTGCGGTCGACGACGACCCCGCGTACGACGACCGTTCGTCGTTTTCGCTGCCGGTCAACCATCGGGAGACGTTCACGGGAATCACTGACGCGGACCGCGCGCTGACGATCACGGAGGTCGCGAACGCCGCGAACGCCGCGGCCGCCGACCCGGACGCGTACTCCCCCGAGGAGTTCGCCGCGTCGTTCCGCGCGCCCGGCCACGTCCACGTCCTCCGGGGCGCGCGATCGGGGCTCAACGACCGCGTCGGCCACACGGAACTCGGGCTCGCGCTCGCCGAGGCGGTCGATTCCGCCCCCGCTGCCGTGGTCTGTGAGATGCTCGATGACGAGACGGGCGACGCGCTCGCACCCGAGGACGCCGCTGCCTACGCCGCCCGCCACGATATCCCCTACGTCGAGGGCGCGGCGCTCGTCGAGGCGCTGCGGTGAGGCCGTCGGCTGCCAGCTGCTCCCGTCCACGACCCGGGGTCCGCCGACCGGGCGGTATGTCATAATTTTAAGCCCGGACGCCACGACTCTTGGATATGGGATTTGAAGAGATGGACGTCGACACGATCTGGAAGAACGGGGAGTTCCTCGACTGGGAGGACGCGACGACCCACGTTCTGACGCACGCGCTCCACTACGGGAGCGGCGTGTTCGAGGGCGTCCGCTGTTACGACACCGAAAAGGGGCCGGCGGTCTTCCGCTGGGAGGAGCATCTCGACCGCCTGTTCGACTCCGCAAAAGTGTACGACATGGAGATCGAACACTCCCGCGAGGAGATCACCGAGGCGACGCTGGAGCTCCTTCGCCGACAGGATCTGGAGTCCTGTTACATCCGTCCGATCGCCTACTACGGCTACGACACGCTCGGCGTCTCACCGAAGGACTGTCCGACCGACCTCGTGCTCGCCGCGTGGCCGTGGGGCGCGTACCTCGGCGATGAGGCGTTAGAGGAGGGCGTCGACGTGATGGTCTCCTCGTGGCGGAAACACGCCTCTTCGCAGGTCCCCACGAACGTGAAGACCACGGGCCTCTACGTCAACTCCATGCTCGCGGGCGAGGAGGCCCGCCGGAACGGCTACGTCGAGGCGATCGTGTTGAACAAGGAGGGGAACGTCGCCGAGGGGCCGGGCGAGAACATATTCATGGTGAACGACGGCGAGATCTACACGACCGGCCCGGCCCAGTCCATCCTCGAAGGGATCACGCGCGATACCCTCATTACGCTGGCCGAGGAGCGCGGGTACGAGGTCCACGACGAGGCCATGATCTCGCGCGGGCAGCTGTACACCGCCGACGAGCTGTTCTTCACCGGCTCCGCCGCGGAGGTGACGCCGATCCGCTCCGTCGACGACACGGAGATCGGGGCGGGAACCCGTGGTCCGGTGACCGAGGAGCTACAGGAAGCGTTCTTCGAGGTAGTCGAGCGACGCACCGACGACCACGACGAGTGGTTCACGTACCTCTGAGCACGGTCGTCGCCCAGTGACTCCGGGACGGGTTCGGAGTGGTCGAGAGGGTCCCAATCGTCCCAAACGGTCCGGCGAGACGGTGGGAGAACGGTTGGAGACGCTTACGATCCGGACCGATCCGTGGTGCTACCGTCGGAGACGTGTGTCCCCGATCCCTCCGTCGAGGAGGCCCCCGGAGCTCCGCCCGGGCGATCGACACCGCCCGGGGACCCGGTCCCGTCCGCGTCACCCGCGGGCGGTCGCTCCTCCTCGACGGGGATCTGTTGGGCCGACTCGGCGAAGCCGGCAGAGAGGATGCGGGTCAGTCCCTCCTCGACGGTCTCGCCGGTGTCCTCGATCCGCTCCGGTTCGACCTCGATGACGAAGCCGGTCGTGATGTTCGGCGCGGTCGGCATGAACAAGACGATCTTGCCGTCGCGGGTCTTCTTACCGGTCCGGAACGCGGTCATCCGTATCCCGGGCCACGTCTCGAGGTACACCGGGTTCTGGAGGTCGTCGGTCCCGGAGATGGCGGTCTCGACCGCGAGTTTCGACGCGTTGTACACCACGCGTAGCGCGGGGATCCGGTTTATCGTGTCGTCCATCTTCGCCTCCGCGAGCCGACCGATTGTCGTCCGCATGAGGTAGCCGACCGCGAGCACCAGCGTGGCGAGCACGGCGACCGCGATGACCAGCCGGGAGAACGGCTCCAGCGGCTCGGGAATCGCCGCCGGCAGCAGCGCGTCGATGAGAGGAACGGAAACGACGTAGCGGTAGACCCATCTGATGACGAGAAGGAGAACGAGAAGCGGGGCGAGGACGATGAGCCCGCTGCCGAAGTCGCGTTTCCACGTGGACATCTATCGCGTCGGTATGTGTCTCCCGTCCTTAAGAGGATGTCTACCTGTTCCTCGAACGAACGGTTCGACTCACCGACCGACGATCGCCCGGAGCGCGAACAGGACGTTCTCCTTGCGCTCGCGGACGCGACGGTAGAAGTACGAGAGCCACTTGTTCCCGTAAGGCGCGTACTGTGTCACGTCGACGCCCTGCCGCGCGAGGTCACGTTGCGCGTCCTCGCGGACGCCCATCAGCATCTGGATCTCGTGGTCGGTGTCGTACTCCGAACCGAGCCGGTTCGCCAGCGAGATCATCTCCGGGTCGTGGCTCCCCACAGCGACGCCGCGGTCGCGGTGCTCGAACAGGTACTCGATGTCGGAGCGATACGCCTCGTTCACCCGGGACTTCTCCGTGTACGCGATCGATTTCGGCTCGTCGTACGCCCCCTTGACGACCCGGATCGCTCCCGGAACGTCGACGAGGCGTTCGAGGTCCTCCCGGGTACGTTTCAGGTTCGACTGGATACACTGGCCGACGCTCCACGGGTACTCGTTCGCGATCGACTCGAAGGCGTCGAGGGTGTCGTCGGTCGTCTCCGCGTCCTCCATGTCACACCAGACGAACGCGTCCCGCTCGTGGGCGCGGGCCACTATCTCCCGGTAGTGTTGCTCGAACAGCTCCGCCGAGACATCGAGCCCGATCTGTGAGGGTTTCACCGAGATCGACGCGTCGAGCTCGCTCCGTGCCACGTCGTCGAGGAGGTCGAGATACGCGTCCACGTCGGCTCGGGCGTCCGCCGGATCGTCGTAGTGCTCCCCGAGCAGGTTCAGGATGACGGCGATGTCGTCGTCGTTGTAGGCCCGCGCGTGATCGAGCGCCTCCGGGACCGTCTCGCCGGCGACGAACCGTCGCGCGATCGGGGGGATCATACCGACGGATCGCGGCGACCGAACTTGAGCGTTGTCAAATCTTGCCACCCGCCGACCATGCGGGGGCCACCGATCCGTGGCGGTTCCGTCCGGATCCGGGGTTTATATCACGCGGTCGGTCGTGTGCCCGGGCATGGTCGGTTCGCTCGTCGCGACGGCGTTCTGGGCGATGTTACCAGCGTACGTGCCGAACAACGCCGCGGTGCTCGCCGGCGGCGGCCGTCCCATCGACGGCGGCCGCGAGTGGCGAGGGGCGCGCGTGCTCGGCGACGGGAAGACGTGGCGCGGCACCGCGGTCGGCACGGCCGTCGGCGTCGCGCTCGCGCTCGTTCTCAACGCGCTCGTCGACCCCGTAAGCGGCGCGGTCGGCATCGACCTCCCCGCCTTCGACCTCCTCGCCGCGGTCGCGCTCGCCTTCGGCGCGATGTGTGGCGACATCGGCGCGTCGTTCCTCAAACGGCGCTCGGGTCGCGAGCGCGGCGCGGCGTTCCCCGGGCTCGACCAGCTCGATTTCGTCGTCGGCGCGCTCCTCGCCGTCTTCCTGCTCGCTCCCGCGTGGGCGACCGAGGTGTTCACGCTCCCCGTCCTCGCCGTCGTCGTCGTGATGACGCCCGTCCTCCACGTGGTCACGAACGTCGCGGCGTACGTGCTCGGCGTCAAGAACGAGCCGTGGTGAGCCCTTACGCGTCCGTCGCGCCCTTCACCGTCTCCCGAACCGCGTCGACGCCTTCGTCGTGGAGGAGGTCTCCAACGACGATCACGTCGCTGTGGGCGGCCATCTCGTTTGCGGACTCGTAGTCGTGGATGCCGCCGCCGTAAAACAGGGTGGCGTCGTCGAGCGCGTCGTGGGCGGCCGCGACCTTCTCCGTGTCGCCGAAGGTGCCCGAGTACTCCACGTACACGATCTCCTGGCCGAACATGCGCTCGGCGACCTTCGCGTACGCCCCGACGTCGTCGGCGTCGAGATCACAGTTCGCGTTCGTCAACTCCGCGACCGCGGCGTCCGGGTTCAGTACGATGTACGCCTCGGTATGGGTGCGATCCCAGTCGAGGTCGTCGATGCGAACCCACTCCTTGTGTGCGCCGGTGATCCAGAACGGACCGCCCGCGTTGAAAACGGTCGGGATCAGGTAGCCGTCGAGCGCCGGCGACTCGATGACGACGCCCGGGTTCGACGGCTCCTGATACAGCGGTACGTCGTATTCGGCGGCGGCATCGACGACCCGAGTCATCTTCTCCGCGGTGACGTCGAGAGTCCCGCCGATCTCGATCGCGTCCGTCCCGGTCCGGCAGACGTCCTCGAAGGTGTCGTCCCCGAGCAGTTCCTTGTCGGGATCGACCTTCAGCACGTGGTCCCAGTCGTCCCACGGGTTACTCATTGAGCGGGAGTCTTCCGGCAGGAACCAAAAAGGTGCGGAAGCGTGTCGGCGGCCGACGCTGTCGATGAGCCTCGTCGCCGAGCGCTTTCCTCGGTCCCTGCGGTCACAGTAGATCGTCGATCTCGTCGTTCTGGAACGCCTCCGCCGCATCGGGCTCCTCTTCCGGCTCGTCGCGGATCGCCTGTCGAGCGCGTTCGAGGAACGCCTCGATCCGGTCCGAACGCTCAACGCCCGTGAGCAACACCACGGCCGCGAGCCGGTCGGAGTCGAGCGGGAAGTCGCCGCCGCGGACCTGCATCGACCCCGTCTCCTCTTGGAGCCACTTACGGGCCTTCTCAGCACCCTTTCGGGAGATCCGTTCGGGGTCGCCCGCGATGACGACGAGGCCGGCGTCGGCCGTCGTCGCGCTCGGTAGCGACAGCCCGGTCATCACCGCGCTCCGGACCGTGCTGGTCACCGTGTTCACGTTATCGCCGGCGTCCTCGCCCGCGGGCGCGGAGCCGTACCCGACGGCGGCCATCCCGCCGGCCCGCAGCGTGTTTATTACCTCGCTGGTGTCGACGACCGACTCCCCGACCCCCTGCGTGGCCTCGCCGGCCGCCAACAGGAGTCCGACTCGCCGCGCCATCGACTCGTTGATCGCGGCGTAGCCGCCCTCGACGCTCTCGCCCGACGACCGCCACGCGTCGTTGTCGAGCAGGATCGTCGCGTCCGCCTCCCGGACGAGCGTCTTCAGCGACCGCCCGGCGTTCACCTGATACATCGCCCCCTCGTCCCGACCGGGAAGGACGCCGAGCGCGTAGACGGGTACGTCGTACACCCGGGAGAGTTCGCGGACGAGCACCGGCGCGCCGCCGGAGCCAGTGCCGCCGCCGAGACCGGCGACGACGACGATGGCCTCGACGTCAGCCGTGACCCGCGGGGCGACCGCGTCCAACACCTCGATGGAGTCCTCGTCCATCACCTCCGCACCGAGTTCGTTGTCGCCGCCGACGCCGTGGCCGTTCACTCTGGACTGTCCGACGAGTACCGTGTCGAGGGGGAGGGGTTCGAGATCGGCGGTCGCGGTGTTGACGGCGAGGGCATCGCGGATCGCGCCGAATCCCATCTCCGCGTCGAACTCCGAGAGTGCGGTCGTGAGCTTGCCTCCCGCTTGTCCGACGCCGACGAGGACGGCTTTCATGTCTCCATCATAACGATCGGTCAACAATATCCTTTTCCCATCGGTTTAAATACGAAACCGCGGCCATCCGCGGTATGACATCCGAGCCCGACCCGACGGCCGAGGGAGCCGTCGAGACCGGATTCGAGGAGCGACTCGACGCAGTGGAACGTGCACTCACCGGGAGCGACATGGAAGTCACCGATGTCGACGGCGGGGCGGCCGCCGCCGCGGAACGCGAGACGCTCGCGAAGCGCCTCGATTCGGTGGAGGAGCGCATCGAGGAGCTGGAGGCCGCAACACAGGCGGTCAGAGGGTACGCCGGTGCGATCCGTTCGGTCAACCGAGAAGTGGAACGGCGAGCGGATCTCGCGCTGGCCCGCGCGACCGACGCGCGCGACGCGGCCCGACCCCGAGACCAGCCCGGGACGGAACGAGACGAGATCGGGACGGGACCCCGCGACGTCGACGCCGCCGACGAGTTACGTGCGACCGACCGAGGGACGAACGCTCCCGAGGTTCCGACCGATGCGGCGATCGAGGCGGCGATCCCGGGAGACGACCACGCGACGGGGCGGAACCACGGATCCGACGCGAGGAACCGGGGCAGCTGCGAGGACCACGGACCCGACGAGGAGAACTCGGGCGAGGGTCCCCTCGAACGGCTTCGTGACGCGCTGTGATCCGTGTCGTTCTGACGGTCCTCCTCGCGGTCGCGCTCGTGGCCGCCTCGCTCCCCGCTCTCGACGCCACACGAACCGAAACGACCGCCGAGCGGATCGGGGCGGAGGCCGAGCGGATCGAGCGGGCGGCGGCCGACCTCGTCGCGGGGTCGGTCGCCGTCGACGAGCCGGCACTCGCCGCGCGCGGATCGCTCGTCGTGCGCGCACCGAGCGGGTTCGCCGCCGCGCCGATAGACGACCTAACCCTCGTGAACGTCGACCCCGATCGAGACGGGGAGGCGAGCGTCGACCGGAGCAACGGGGCCGTGATCGAGCGGGATGACGGGACCGTGGTCGGCGGAGGCGATGAGGGAGGCGTCACGTCCGCCGACGTCGCATTGGCGTATCGTTTTCGCGGAGAGCCGGTCCGAGTGATCCCGATACCGAATCCGACCGATACGGTCGGTCTTAGCGTCGTTGAGGGGCCGATAACGCTCCGGAGCACCGGTGAGAGCCGGATCGAGTTCCGGTTCGTCACGGACGAAGAGAAGACATCGGTCCTGATCTCCCGAACCGGTTGAGCAGCCGAGACGAACGATATTTTATATGCGATACCGCGGCCACGCCGCTCATGAGCATCGACGTCCCGTCGTTCCTCCGGTCGGGGAGCGACGACGGCGACTGTAGCTGTGACACGTCGTTCGACCGGCCGGCGGGAACCGGGGTCGACGACCGTACCGTCCTCACGGTCGACGCGGACGGCTGTCCCGGACGCGGCGACCTCGCCGCGAGCTCGGACTGTCGAGCGACCGTCATCGACGCGCTCACCGATCGTGACGCGGACGTGATCAGAACGGAACACGCCGGTCGTGAACGCGCGTACGCGGGACGGGCTGCCGCGTGTCTGCTCGCCGCGGGTCGGTTCCGCGAGCGGATCGAGTTCCACGAGGCGCGACTCGCGAAACGAGTGGCGCGGGACCCCGTCGGTGCCGTACGCGAGGCAACGGGGCGCGCTGGCCCGGCGGGACGGATCGTCGCCGAGACGGGGTTGGCGGAGGCCGTCGGCGACGCCGGCGAGACGGCCGACGTCCTCCGAGCACACGCCGGGCCGACCGTCGCCACGACTCGGATCGCGGCCGACCCGCCGCCGGGGGCGACTCTGACCGATCGGTGGGAACTCGACACCGGTGCGACGGTGCGACGCTACGAGGGAACCGGTGAGCTCGACACGTACCACCTGACGCCTCCGACGACGGAGCTCAACGCCGATGCGCTCGCGACGCTCGAAGCAGCCACTGAACGACTGCTCGCCGACCCGACGGGCGGCGATAGAGCGCCGGGACGCGCCGTTCGAGCCGTGGCGAGCGAGGACGACCCGGTGCCGCTTCTCACCGACACGCTCCGTCGACACACCCACGGGTACGGGGCGTTCGAACACGTGTTCGCCGACGGCAGAGTAAGCGACGCGACGGTGTCGGCTCCCGTCGCCGAAAACCCCCTCCGTGTCGTCCTCGACGGGGAACGGTGTCACACTAACGTCCGGCTTCCACCCGAAGGGGCCGCGACGCTCGCGTCGCGACTCCGACGGACCAGCGGGCGGGCGTTCTCGCGAGCGGCACCGGTGCTCGACGCGACGATCGAGACGGAGTCGGGTCGCGTCCGGGTCGCGGCGACGACCGATCCGGCGAGTGACGGGCTCTCCTTTACGTTCCGCCGCGGCGACCCGGACGCATGGACCCTCGCACGACTCGTGAACGTAGACACGCTCTCCGCGCCGGCCGCTGGACTGTTGTCTGTCGCCGTCGAGCGTGGCGTGACGGGGCTCGTCGCCGGTGGACGCGGTGCCGGAAAGACGACCGCGCTCGGATCGCTTTTGTGGGAGCTGTCGCCGGAGACGCGGTCGGTCCTGATAGAGGACACGCCCGAGCTCCCGGCAACGGCGCTCGCGAACGCCGACCGTGACGTCCAGCGACTACGCGTCGGAGACGGTGCGGAACCGTCACCGAGCGAAGCGGTTCGGACCGCGCTCCGACTCGGCGGCGGCGCGCTCGTCGTCGGCGAGGTGCGTGGTGAGGAGGCGAAGGCGCTGTACGAAGCGATGCGGGTTGGGGCCGCCGGCGAGACCGTGCTCGGAACGATCCACGGAGAGGATCCGGAGTCGGTCCGGGAGCGCGTCGTCACCGACCTCGGCGTCTCGCAGTCGTCGTTCAGCGCGACGGATCTCCTCGTCGTGTTGAACGACCACCGAGTCGACACGATAGTCGAAGTGATCGAACACGACGACGAGCCGTCGTTCGAGCCGCTGTTCGAACGGTCGTCGGATGGTCTCGAACCGACGGGTCGAACCCGCCGGGGAGAGAGTCATCTCGTCGACTACCTCTCTGTACCCGGCGAGTCGTACGCGGACGTTCGATCGGCCATCGAACGGCGGGCGGATTCGATCCGCGAGGCGGTGGCGTGTGGTCGAACGGCTCCGGGACGGTACACCGAGGGACGCCGATGAGCGGACCCCGTCGCGAATCGTTGGGAGGAGACGGTAGGAGTGACACCGACGCCGGGTCCGAGGAGCTCCGTCGGTCCATCGCCTTCTTGGGCTGGGGCGTCACCGCGCAACGCGTGATCGAAACCGGATATCGTGCCGGGATCGGTGCCGGACTCTGTGCTGTCGTCATCGGGACACTCGTCGGCGGGATGGCGGTGGGTGCCGTTGCGGGTCTCGCAGTCGGTCTCGTTGTAACCCACGCAGTACACCGCGGACCGGTATGGATCGCATCGCTTCGGCGGACTCGTGCGCTCGGGGCCGCACCGGGACTCGTCGGTCGCCTCGTGTTGCGGATGCGCCTCGACCCGTCGACCGAACGGGCGGTCCGTTTTGCGGCTCGAACGGGCCGTGGACCGCTGGCAGCGGGGTTGACCCGACACGAGCGCCGGTGTGTGAACGGCCCGACCAGCGGCCTCCGTGCGTTCGCACGCGAGTGGCGACCGTGGTTCCCCGCGATCGACCGGGCGGCAACGCTCGTCCGGACGGCCGCGTCCGCGCCGCCGGAGCGCCGTGGCCGCTGTCTGGATCGCGCCCTGAGCGCGACGCTCTCGGGGACGACCGAACGACTGGCCGAGTTCGTCGGGGAGGTTCGCGGACCGGTCTCCGCGCTGTACGCGTTCGGCGTGCTTCTCCCGCTCGCCCTCATCGCGCTTCTGCCGGCGGCCGCGGCCTCGGGCGTCCCGATCCGACCGGCGATGGTCGCCGGCATATATCTCGTCGTGCTCCCGGCCGGACTCCTGGGAGCATCGGCGTGGTTGCTCGCCCGTCGACCGGTGGCGTTTCCACCGCCATCAATAGACGGGAGCCATCCCGACGTTCCCGATCGCCGTCCACATGCGGTCGCCGCAGGGCTCGGAGCGGGCGTCATCGGGGCCGGCCTTTCGGGAGCACTGATCGCCCGATGGACCGTTCTGGTCGCCGCGGTCGGGGTCGGCGTCGGGACGGCACTCGTCGTCGCTGTTCGACCGCGCCGTGCGGTGCTCTCGGAGATCAGAGCGATCGAGTCGGGACTCCCGGACGCGATGACGGTCGTCGGGGGCGACGTCGCCGAAGGCGTCTCCGTCGAGCGAGCCGTCGCGAACGCCGGCGAACGACTCGACGACGCGACCGGGGACGTGTTCGAGCGGGCCGGTCGCCGGAGCGACACGCTTCGCGTCGGGGTCCGAGAGGCGTTCACCGGATCGGGCGGCCCGGCCGCGACCGTCCCCTCGCCCCGGGTCCAGGGCGCGGTCGCGTTGCTCGCCGTCGCCGCTCGCGAGGGGAGGCCGGCCGGCGACGTTCTACTCGAACTCGCCGACCAGCTCGAACGGCTGCGCGAGCTCGAACGCGACGCAAGACGACAGCTCGCGACCGTAACCGGGACTCTATCGAACACCGCGGCCGTGTTCGCCCCGATCGTCGGCGGGGCGACGGTCGCGCTCGCGACCGGGGTCGATACGGTCGGGGTCGGCGGTCTCGGGGCTTCGTCCGGCGGTACCGAAGGGATGGCCGATGCGCTCGCGGGCGGGGGTCCGGAGTCGGTTCCGACGGCGGAACCGACCGGAGCAGAGGGCGGCGGAGGCGATGACGGAAGCGGAGGTGGCGGTGGAGCGTTGTCCGTTCCAGTGCTCGGCCGGATCGTCGGCGTGTACGTGCTCTTACTCTCGGGGACGCTGACTGCGCTGGCGACGGGGCTTGAACACGGGTTCGATGCGACGCTCGTCGCCTACCGGGTCGGTATCGCGTTACCGACGGCGACGGCGGCGTACGTGGTCGCGTTTGCCGGTGCAGGAGCGCTGTTGTGAGCGTCGAACTCGTCACGGTCACGACCCCGTCCACGTCCGATCGTTTAAATACGAAACCGCGGCCACCCGACCCATGTTCGAGACGAACCTCGACGCCACGTACGCGTGGCTCGGCCTTGCGGCCGTGAGCATCGTCACCGCCGGCGTAGTCGCCACGCTCCCCGCGTCGCCACCGCCGGACGCGGACGGCGTCGCGCACACGATCGATTCGGTCGCCGGCAGTGACTACGTCGCGACCGCGGAACACGGGGTTTCGGCCGATCGGCTCCGGATCACTCCACGAACGGTCGAGATCGATGGTGGCGGGGTCGTCGCTCGATCGACGATCGGCGAGAGCCCGATAACACCGGTCCCGCCCCGCGGGACAGGTGCCGACGACCGCCTCCGAAGGGTACTCGACGGTGTCTCGCCGGAGACCGTCTTCGACGACTCGGGCGAGTTCGCCGCGGCCGCGGAACATGAACGGACGCTCGAACACGAATGGCGAGTCGCTCCCGACCGAATAACCGTGAAGCGGGTCCACTACGATGAGACACATGTCACGCTCGTCGGATGAGTGGTTCGTCGCTGCCGACCGTGCGGCCGTGGAGCCGATCGCAGCACTGGTTGCCGTTCTCGCCGTGGGGGCAGCGCTCGGGCTATACGTCGGCGTGCTGGATGACGTGCGTTCGGATGCGACGGAGGGGCCCGAAGAGGCGAGCGTCGTGGTCGACCGGATCGAACGCGACGTGACCCTCGGCGGCGTCGCGCGGCCGAGCCGCCTGAGCGACCTTGGGGAGACGCGGACGCCGGCGACCGTCGAACTGGTGTCGGACGGAGAAACCTGGCGGGTCGGACTCGGGGCGGTCGGAGAAACGGGAGCCATTCGGCCAGATCGCCGGTCGAGTGCGGTCACCGAGCGGCGGGTAACCGTCCGCGTCGCCCCGGGGCGGAACACCCCCGGGACCCTTCGGGTGGTGTTCCACGGATGACGAGTACCGTTGTCGACGTGACGGTGTTACTGCTCTGCGTCTCGGCAAGCGTCATTACCCTCGGGATCGCGGGAGGGGGGCAAGGAGCGGGCGAGACGGGCTATACCGCGGACGACGCCGCGGACCGGCTGGCGACCGAGACGGCGACGATCACGTATCCGACGCCCGGAGCGGAGGATGACTCGCGAACCGTTCACGCGACGCTCGTGGAGTTCCTCTCGATGGCGATCGCTGCCGAGGAGTGGGACGACACGGGGGCGGCCGATCGGTTCCGGACGCGGGCGAGAACGGTCGTTACCGATTCGCTCGGGCCACGGACCCGAGTCGACGTTCGACATCGATTTGACCGCGTGGAGACGCTAGCCGAGAACGCGGATTCTCCGCCGGTGCCGACGCGGTCGAAAACGAGGACCGGGGCCGTTCGGGGAGGAACCGGAAACGACGAGCCGACCACCGTTTCCACCCGGGACGCTCGGGCGATCGGGGTCGGACCCGAACCGCCGAGGGACGTCGAAGTCACGGCCGCCGTTGTGACGCATCCGGTCCCGGAGCGATTGGAGAGCGACGAGGGACGGGACGACCGACTTCGGGTCGTCGTCAGGGTGTGGTACTGATGGGGAGCGCACGTGTGAGGGACCGAATCCCGGCCAGGGCGTTCGGCATGGACACGCGAGCACGGATCCCGTTCGCGCTGATCGGAGTGTTGCTGCTCGTGACGAGCTCCGCGTACGCGTCGGGGTTAGCGGGCCAAGGGCTCGTGAGCGAGGACCGGAGCGTCGAGCACGCCGTCGAACGAGTCGATGCGGACACGACGGCGGCGCTGAAGAGTGCCGCCCGCGAGGCCGCACATGCTTCCGCGTCAGATCCGGTCACTCGCGCGCCGAGCGAGACGAACGGAAACGACGACGGCCGATCGGCGAACGCCGTCCGATCGGCGTCACCCTTCGCGGATGCCTTCCGGATCCGGCTGGCACTCGCGGCGGAGGAGTCGCTCTCGACCGTGGAAGCCGACGTAAACGACGTCTCCGCGACGGCGTCGTTCGGTGCGGCCGGCGACGACATCGATCCGAACGACCTCGGATCCGCACGGGAGTCCGTCAGCGTGGAGAGCGTCGCGGACGGAACGGCGACGCGAGTGACGTTCGAGGACGTGACCGTCACCGCGACTCGGGACGGGCGGACGGTCGCCGAAGAGATCCGAGACCGAACCGTGGTCGTCGCCGTGCCGACGCTCGCGGCACACAAGCGAACGGAGCGGTTCGAGACGCGGTTGAATCGCGGTCCAGTGGAGGGTTCCGGACTTGGTCGTCAGCTGACCGCGAGCCTCTATCCGATGACGTGGGCGCGCGGATACGCACAGTACTGGGGCGCGCCCGTTCAGAACGTGCTGGCGAACCGCCACGTCGAACTGTCGACGAACGCAGGGATCGTGCGGACACAACGGGACGTGTTCGGCACGAGCGACCCCGACGCGCGAGGGGGCGTCGCCGAAGCGACCGCCAGAACCGGGCTGACGGACCTGCTCGAACCCGGCCCGCTCGACGAGGACGCGTGGACGGATCTAGTGCTCGACACGCCGACGCCGACCCGCGAAGACGGGGACGGATTCGATGCGGCGGAGGCCCACACGGACGAGACGACCTCCGTCTCGGTCGATCACGCGGCCGACGTTGCTGCGCTGGAGGTCCACGACGATATCGAATCGATAGTCGAGGGCAGTTATCGAGTCGAAGCGACCATGGAGACGTCCACTAGTCGCGTCTCAAGCGGAGGTACCGCGCGACCGCCGACACCCAGCAGTGGGGGGGTCGAAGGCGACTGGGCACGGGTCGGCACGAGTACCGACGAAACGGAGTGGGTCGTGAGCGACGATTCGGTTCCGAGCGGCGTCCCCCGCGGCACGGTCTCGTCCGGGGAGTCAGTGTCGTTCGGCACGACGACACGGGAGGTGGTCTCGGAGCGGACGGCGACGGCAAGATGGGAGCGGATCGTCGACGTCGAGGACGAAAACGGTACTCGAACCGGAACACGGGTCGCCGAACGGACGACGACCACGGACACCGTGGCCGACCGGTATCGGGTCGTCGTCTCCGTGACCGGATCCTACGCACCACGTGACGATGCGCCAGACCGCTCGATCGCGACGTTCGGAGCCGGCGGAGCCGGCGACGTCGATCTCACGGGAACGCCTCACGCGGCTCGGTCGGAACTCGGTGCCGAGACGACTGGAGACATCGACTCCCTCGCGTACCAGGCCGTCTTCGACGGAGACGTCCACCGCTCGACCGTCGTGTTCGGTGATCCCGGTACTGGGGTCGTCGATCGGAGCGCGAAGGAGATCGACGAACTACGGACCGAAGTGCGTGAGCTCGAGACCGAGCTCTCGATGGAGAACGCTGCCGTCGGAGCAGCCGATCCGTACGACGACCTCACTGAGACGGTCAGAAACCGGCGAAGCGAGTTCATCGACGCCTCGATGACGTACGACGGGGCGGCCGATCGAGCGTGGACGGCGACGCGTACCGCGTACGTGGATGCCGTCATAGCGGAACTGGAGGCGGCGAACGACGACGAGAAGGCTGCGACCGATGGGTTCCTCGATCGGGTAGAAGGAGCCTTTGACGGTCCGTCACTCGCCGAGATCATCTCCAGCCGGGAGGCGGCACGCGATACGGGAGAGTACCGTGTCGGCGGAGACGGCCCGGGTGGATCGGTGACGTTCGTTCCGAACGCGTCACCGGGCTATCTTCCACGGACGGCGGTCGACGGGGCGGACGTCGACGCCGTTGACGGGACGACGACGCGGCCGCTCGCCACACGGAACCTGAACTACGTGACGGTTCCCTATGACGACGTTGCCGGCGGGATCGTCGACCGGATCCTCGGAACCGAGGACACCGTCCGGCTCGGCGTCGCCGGACGCGCGCTACTGGCCGCGGACGACGCGCTCGCCGACCGAAACGACCCGGATCTGGAGGCCGATAGGGAGACGCTCGCCGACCGAGTGACGGAGTCGATGGGCGTCGTGGACGACGAACTCGCCTCCGTCCTCGCGGATCGGAGCTCGATGAACCGCGGGGAAAGCGAGTCAGTCGTCGAGTCGGTCGCCGGTACGTACGGTTCGCCGGGAGAGAGAGCAGTCGCGATCGACGACGGCGAGTACGCACAACGGATCGCCGCGGCGGCCGAGCGTCGGAAGGGAGTGTCGGGACGGGAACGAGCGGCACTCAACGCGGATCTCCACGTTACGGCCCGGACAGCAACCGATCGCGACGCGGTCAGGATCCCTGCCCGATTCGTCGATGGACCGACCGAGAAGGTCCGTGAGGAGGTTCGCGGCGAGATGGAGGGCGCCGTAGAGGACGGTGCGCAACGCGTCGGCGAGGAGGCCGCGGAACGATGGGCCCCGAAGCCGGTTCGAAGAGTCGGGGCGGGACTTCCCGTCGCACCCGTCCCCGGGTACTGGGCCGCAACGGTGAACGCGTGGCGCGTGGAGGTCCGCGGGGAGTATCCTCGGTTCACGCTCCGCTCGGACGTCGGAACGCCGGACCGACCGTTCGAGTACGTCAGGGAAGAAGGAACGGTGACGGAGACCGTTGACGGCGAGAGAGTACGCTTGGGTGTAACCGAGCCGATCGCGTTCGAGACCGGAACGCTCGTCGCCGTTGCGGTCCCCGCGGGACCGCCCGGGGTCGGCGACGTCGACGGAACACGTGACGAGACATCGCCGGGGTGGTAGGTCGACGTCCGCGGCGACTCCGAACGGAGCGTCGCGACCGCTACGAACGGGGCGACCGGTGGCGTTTTGGGACGCGCCCGCCGATCAACGGTATGTTTCACGAGATCGCCGACGAGGCGGTAACGGCCGACCGCGCGAACGACGACGAAGAGGCGATCGAGGCGGCAACGCTGTTGGCGTCGTTCGAGGCCGTGCTGGCCGAGACGGTCGAGGAAACGGGAGCGGACCGCGTCGTCGCCGAGACGCCACTCGACGAGGCAACCGTCGAGCGGATCGCCGACGGAGACGCTCGAACCTTGACTCTCGCGGAGGGCGCAGCCCTGCTCGCCGTCGGGAGCGACCGCGAGTCGGAGCCGATGGTGGCGGAGATCCGCGATCACCTGTTGATGGGGATGGCGACCGCCGTCCTCGACGTGGACACGGTCGCGGCGTCGATGGACGCCGATCTCACCGGTCAGGAGGTTCAGCAGGTGCTGGAGGGACGTGCCGCGATGACGCTCGAACAGCTCGCCGAAGTCATGGCGGTCATCGAGAGCCGAAAACGATGAGGGTCGTCGTCGTCGGCTGCGGCTACGTGGGGCTCGAACTCGCACGACAGCTCGGGAGCCGCGGGCACGACGTGACGGGAGTCCGACGCTCGGAGACGGGGTTGGAGGCGATCGGCTCGGTGAGCGAACCGACCGACGAAGCGTTCGACGGATCCGTGAAGGCGGTTCGCGCGGACGCGACCGATCCGGAGACGCTCTCGACGCTTCCGGACGCGGACGCCCTCGTCTTCGCGGCCAGTTCCGGCGGGCGTGGCGCTGCGGCGGCCCGCGAAGTGTACGTCAACGGGTTACGGAACGTCGTCGAGGAGTACGGAACGAGAACCACGCCACCCGATCGACTGGTGTACACCTCCTCAACGGGGGTGTACGGCGACCACGACGGCGGATGGGTCGACGAATCGACGCCGATCGATCCGACCACGGAGAAGACGCGCGTGCTGGCGACGGCCGAGACGGTTGCACTGGAGGAGACGGCGGAGTACGGGATCGACGGAACGGTCGCCCGCTTCGCCGGGCTGTACGGACCGGAGCGATACCGCCTTGGCCGGTACATCGACGGCCCCGTAACCGCCGGCTACCTCAACATGGTCCATCGCGACGACGCCGCCGGAGCGATCCGACACGTCCTCGAAACCGATCGCGCCCGCGGGGAGGCGGTGGTCGTCGTGGACGACGAGCCGGCGGACAAACACGCGTTCGCGGACTGGCTCGCGGACGAGTGTGGCGTCGGCCGACCCGAAAAGCGCTCGAAGGCCGAGCGGATCGCGGACGGAGACCTCTCCGCGGCGGCCCGGCGACGGATCCGGACCAGCAAGCGATGTTCGAACGATCGGCTGCGAGAGCTCGGCTACGAGCTCGTGTATCCGACGTTCCGCGAGGGATACCGCGACGCGATCGATTCGTTCCGGCGGGAGCGAGAGTGAAGGTTGCATAAAACCGCCGCATATCGGGGCCATATGCCGGTTTCTCATGATACAGCGTCGGCACGAAGCTTCATGTAGCGTCGGCGAATTGCGTCTGACGTATGTGGGGCCTGACAGCGGTGAGCGAGACGCTCTCCGAGATGGAGGCGTTCGTCCGGGAGAACCCGGAGCTGACCGCGGTTGCGGCGTTCGTAGCGGTCGCCGTGCTCGCGAGTTCGTACGTACTGCTTCGGGCACGACGCCCGTCGGGAGTCACCTTCCGGCGATTGTTGGCCGACGAAGAGGAGATCACCGTGTTGATGCATCCGAACCCGGACCCGGACGCGATGGCGGCCGCGGTCGGGGTCGCGTCGTTGGCGGACCAGCTCGATGTCGAGGCGACCGTCCAGTATCCCGGTCAGATCCGCCATCAGGAGAATCGGGCGTTCCGAACCGTGCTTGACCTCAAACTCGACCGGATCGACCACGTCAGCGATCTCGCTGCGGAGACCGTCATTCTTGTCGATCACAACGAACCTCGTGGGTTCGGGGGTGCGGACGGGGTGTTGCCGACCGCGGTCATCGATCATCACCCCGGCGACGGGACCGGCGAGGAGTTCACCGACGTACGGACGGACTACGGCGCGACCGCCTCGGTGATCGCGGAGTACTTCGACGACAACGGAGCCGTGCCGGTGCCACCGGACAAACACGCGAGCGAGACGGACGGGACCCTCGCGCTGTCGACGCGTGCGTCGACCGGACTGTTGTACGGGATCCTCGCGGACACGAAACACCTCACCGTCGGCGCGAGCGAGCCGGACTTCGCCGCCGCGGCGTACGTTTATCCCGGCGTCGATCAGGACCAACTCGACCGGATCGCCAACCCTGCGGTCGACGCGGAGGTCCTGGAAGTGAAAGCCCGGGCGATCGCGGGGAGACAGATCGAGGGCTCGTTCGCCGTCTCGGACATCGGGGGGCTGAACAACGTCGACGCGATCCCGCAAGCGGCGGACGAACTCATCCAGCTGGAGGGGGTCAGCGCGGTCGTCGTCATCGGTGAGCGCGACGGCACGATACACCTCTCCGGGCGCTCGCGGGACGACCGAGTCCACATGGGAAACGCGATCGACGCGGTCCTGTCCGACCTCAACAACGGCAACGGCGGGGGGCACTCCCGGATGGGCGGCGGCACGATCACCCCGGAGATCGATGCGACGGGAGAGGAGGAGCCCGACACTGTCGACCGCGACGCGCTCGCGAACGACCTGTTCCGCGCCATGGCCGGTGACGTATAAGGGCAATAAGTCAATCAGATCGGTGCTGACGAGATCGTATTTAAAAAATCTGTGAACGGCAGCCGATTTTTATAAAAGAGCAGTGTTGTCCGCGCGCCCGGTTCGCGCCTTTTTAAGGGCTCGAACCGCGAGGCACTACGCGCCCTCACGGCGAGGGCTTTGACGCGTACACCAACGATCCGTAGCCGACCGTTTATAAACGAACGCCCGGGGCTTTGGAGGTCTCCACCGACGATCCGCAGTCGGCAATTTATAACCGGCCGGCCGGAGATTTGGAAGCGTTCACCACAACGTCATCCATTTATAAACCGCCGCCAGCAACACCGCTCGATCACTCATAAACGACTCCCACATCGTATTGACATACTCACTCCCGACATCGCTCAAAAAGCAGTTTCTAGTGGCCGTGTCGGGCCGAGACTACCCGATCGATGGCATCTCAGCGAGGCCGTCGTATCGAAACCCGTCCACTGAGAGGGCGATCAGACCGTCGTGGGTCACGACCCAACGGTTAAGATGAAACCGGGCGATCGGCACGTATGAACGTCGACCTCGGCGGCGAGTGGCGGGCGCTCGCGGGAGTCGGGATCGGATACGCGCTCGCGACGGGACTGATCTTCGTCGCGTTCT
>OBKM01000124.1_pt1 | contig 36416 bp, 44 predicted proteins | sample 1519691 | NCBI WGS metagenome assembly OBKM01 (sample SAMEA37050418, study PRJEB22526) | metagenome | biome: saline pan; feature: lake; material: water | place: Egypt | collected 2015 | depth 0.5 m
GCCGGGTGACGTGCAAATCTTAATATCCCAACGCTTGCGGTGCGGTCGGGATTCACCCCGCGTTTACGCGGGTGAGGAGGTCAATGCTCAATTCTGTTGCTGACCCACCCATCGAAACCCCCAGCGAGAGTGCTAAGTAGTTGCCACGCGAAACGGAGTCAATGTCTACTGATGCTGACTCAAATCGGCAGAGGGGCCTTACACTCATGTTTGCACTCGGTGGCGTCGCACTCGTGATCTTTCTTTTGGGTATCGGCGTGATTTACTACCTGTAGCGTGTCATCGAATCATTCAGGAGGTGTTGATCTCACCGTAATTGAGGCAGCCCAACTGCTCTGTGGAGTGATGAACTGATTGGTTGAGATACTATCAGGTTAGAATGGTATTTGATCTGGGATGATGGAAAGCGCGAATCTTGCATCCTCACCCAAGGGTTCTTTTTTGATAACTGAATTGTATTTCCCGTTGTGGCAAGTAGACGCGGGTTCATCGCGGGAGTTACCACGGTAAGTACAGTCGCACTTGCAGGGTGTGGTGATAATGGTAGTGCGGGAGGAGGGCCTTTACGTAGTGGCCCAGAGGCTACGGTAGAACAGTATTTATTGGCTGGTCAACGTGGAGACATGGAAGCGCAGCAGGAACTGATACACGAACGAGGTGATGTTCCTGTTCAAGAAGGGGATTTTACACTTGATAAGCTTGAGGTAGAGGAATACACCACTGAAGAAGCGGCGGAAGTGGTTGGAATCTCAGTAGACGAAATAGAGACCCGTTTGCAGGAGATAGCTCACGAAGCAGGGGTAGACGAGACTGCGATAGTCTACGTCAGATTGGAGATTAAAGAACTCGTGGGAGGGGAAGGATTGTATATGTTGGTGAATGATGACGACTGGCAATTGTTTGATTCTGTAGCGATTTCGAGAACGTAAGCTCCCAACTTTCCATCTTGATCTCAGTGATCAGTAGCTGATCAAATTGTGACCACAAAGTAGCGACGCAACAACGGGGGTCAAACCCATTGCTACATTAATGCTCCTCATCTCACACTGTACTTCTAAGAAATATCTGGAAAGAAGTATATCCTACCAATCACCACCTCTCCTGTTGATCGCTCAGCGCATCCTTAGTTGTCCTTCTATAACAGGCTACTATACTCACCACCGTAGTCACCGATCCCTTGACAACCAACCCCGGCAGAAGCACTCAAAACAGGAGAGCTCAATCTAGCAGTGGCATAATAAATAATATAAAACTGTAGCACATTAATATCAGTTGTGAAATCCGTCAGACGTGGACTTCGGGACGGTGAGCTGGAGAAAGATACCTACGGCAGACTAGTTTATGTCGAAAGCGGGAAACAACTGCAGACACAGGACGATCCGGATTCGGTCTACACGATCAGAATCTGCCCAGAAACCGGCCAGAAGTGGAAGGAGGTTGGGTGAGAGCGATACTCACGTCATTGTTCCACTTCGAAGAAAGAACCACCCGATGGACAGCTCCACAATCGGTACCTCTTCTGCGTGGTTCGTCGACCTTGGCGCATAACTAACGGAGTTGTCGTGCTGCAGTGCCCCTCTACATCTTGGCACGGTGTTATATGCTGAACAGGCGTAATCCCACGGCCTTCGGGCCGTGGATACGCGCCGTCACACTGGGAAACTTCCCACCGTCCAAACGCCTGAATCGAGTTTCCTACGGTGATATCTAACTTATAGGCCGCCCTCCATTACTGTAGGAATCGGTCGGAACGGAGCGGATTCCGAACCGTCCTACGGAGATCGTTCGAAAATCTTCGATTTTCGTGATCACGAGAGGCGAAGTCTCTCGGACGACAGTATCCGAAAGGGCAGCCGGTGAACGCACATTTCAGAAGAGTGTGTCCGTGCCGACTGCTGAAAGCGAGCAGCACGATACCCCCGACTCTGCTGACGCCTGCGGGCGTCCCCGTGGCAAAAACAACACTGGGACGCCGTACACGGTCGAAGATAGGGGTACCGGCCATTTGGCATGGCCAGCAGTCCACCACACCGACACTGCGGGACTACCTGTGCCCGAAAGGTGTGGTAGTCTGTCGATTGGCCTGCAAACCTGAAACCCCTACCGCTCGGGATTCCTCTGCGTTCACACAGAGGAGGATGTCAATGGGAAGAAGCACATCTCACCGATCACCCCTTCCACTGTACTGGTCGCTCAGCAAATCCTTGGCAGTCTCTCTATGACAAGCTAACTTGAGCCCCTGGAAGAATCAGACCCCACCAGCCTACTCCACACCGTAGGTTTTGCCTGCCTTGCTGTCGGCTTCGTGGCGTCGAATTGCAGCCGACGCTTGGGCGGCATCGTATCCGAAGAAGACGTTTTCAGCGTAGGCAGCAGCAACCTCAGCGGCGTTGATCAGTGTATCAACATCCACATCGACGGCGTAGAGTTCGACCGAAAACGGCGTCTCTGGCTCGACACCAGAGGCCTCATAGCTGCCGCCGAGTGCTGTCCGAAACCCACGGACAAGGCTTTCGAGCCAGTAGGTTGTGCTGTACTCCAGATCATACAGCGGCACCACAAACTCATCGACGTGTGGGGTGAGCGCGTCGAGATCAATCCCGCTTCGGCTGTAGAGATGGCCTGGATAGGGGTCGGGGTACAGCGTCAGATACGTCCGTCCAGGGATTCGCTCGGCGGCGTTGGCGACGAACTCGGTGATAACGCTTGCGCGCCACGTCTCCCAGTCGTCGAACTCGCTGTCGGCAAACGCCGACTTGCACCGCTCACAGTGACAGTAGCCTTCCCGAGGAAACCCTACATCATCGAGTCGCACGTCGTCAGCCTCGGCTGCGCAGTCCTCGATAATCTCCAGCAGTCCCTCTCGGTAGCTCTCGTGGGTCGGATCGATGTGGCTCCAGTCAAAATACTCTCGCTCTTTTGTAGCGCGGCGGCCATCGTGGTCGACTGGTACCAGATCGGGCTCCTCGCTGGCGGCTGTGTTGTCGGCAAAACAGGAGACCATATTGATTGCCGAGGAAATCGGCTCGACACACCGACCAGTCACGTCTTTCACCTCGTAGAAACTCAACGCAAACTCATCCCACTCCGTCTCCGGCTCGTTTCGCGTGACGACGCCGTCCATACCGCGCGTTGGCGATGGTGGTGGGTAAGTCGTTCGCTCGCAATAAAAAGGGGAGGGGGTGGACTATTCTTCGACGTTTACTTCAACCGGCTCGGTATCGCCAGCAAAGAACACGTATGCCAGTACAACGACCACGATGACGCCAAGGAGTGTTGCTTTCTTGGACATACTTCAACTGAGGAACGACGCCAATATAATCTTTGTGTGCCCCCCGCGACAGCAGCCTCACTGCTCGGGGTCGATATGCTTCGCAAGGTCGTCTCTGATGATCGTCCCGCAGTAGGTACATCGAACGCCCTCATCAACGACCTCAAACTTGGTTTCGACTGGCTCGTTGCCGTTGGTGATACAGTTTCGGTTCGGACACGACAGCAGCCCAACGACAGTTTCAGGGCGATCAACGCGGTTCTTTTCGACCACCTCAAACTCGCGGATAATGTTGATCGTCGCCTCGGGCGCGATGAGTGAGATAACATCAACCTCTGACTGACTCAACTCGCGGTCTTCGACTTTGACGACATCCTTCTTCCCCAGTCTGTCGCTTGGAACGTTCATCCCGACTGAGACGGCAAGCCCTTCGGAGCCATCAATGCCAAGGATTGACAACACGTTGAGTGCTTGGCCGCCGGGGACGTGATCGATTACGGTGCCGTTTTTGATCTTGGCAACGCGGAGTTCGTGGTCGCTCATTGGTTGGTCTCCTTCAGGAGGAAATCAAGCAGTGCCATCCGCACCGGCACCCCGTTGTGGGCCTGTTCGAAGTAGTTTGCCTGCGGCATTGTGTCAACAGCTGGATCGATCTCATCAACTCTCGGCAGCGGATGCATGATCGTCAGCTCATCTTTTGCTTGCTCCAACGTCGACGCATCAATCTGATACTCACCAGCCACCTTCTCATACTCGGTGTCGTCAGGGAACCGCTCGCGTTGGATGCGGGTGACATACAGCACGTCGAGTTCGCCGAGTACCGCCTCCAACTCGGTGTGTTCCCGCACCTGCGCGCCAGCATTGTGGAGATCAAACCGAACGCTTCGGGGCAACTGGAGGCTTTCGGGGCTAACGAAGTGTTGGCGGACATCAAAGTTGGTCAACGCATCAGCCAGTGAGTGGACTGTTCGTCCGTATTTCAGATCGCCCATGATCCCGATTGAGAGATCATCCAGGCCAACGTTTTCGCGGATGGTGTACAGATCTAGCAGGGTCTGACTTGGATGTTGGCCCGCGCCGTCGCCAGCGTTGATGACGGGCACATCAACGAACTCGGCAGCCATCTTCGCCGCGCCCTCGCTGGGGTGTCGCAACACGAGTGCGTCAGCGTACCCCTCGACAACGCGGACGGTATCAGCAAGGCTTTCGCCCTTTTTGACTGAGGAGGATTCAACCGTTCCCATATCGGTTGTACTCCCACCGAGGCGTTTGATTGCGGTCTCGAAGCTCATTTTCGTGCGCGTACTCGGCTCGAAAAAACAGAGCCCGAGCACGGCCTGGTTGTACCGCTCACCCCACGCCGCGCGGTCGTCATCAATCTCGGCGGCGCGGTCAAGCACTGCCTCGATGTCGTCCCGCGAGAGCTGGGTCGCGGAGATGAGGTGGTCTTGGCGCATCTGTTCGTGAGGGGTAGGCCAACCCTATTGAATCCAGCGGGTCAGCATCGAGTGTATTTTTGCCTGCCCACCCGACAGGTTAGTATGGCCCAGATTGATCCCGACACACTGCTTCCAAACGAGCATATCAAACAGGCAGTCGCCGCCGGCGATATCACCCAACTCACCCGCGGGCAGTCCTATGCCGACGTTGGTGACACTTTTGAGCTTGATGGAGAGTCGTTTGAAATCGTCGCTGTCACCGACCGCAAACTTGGTGATCTCACTGATGAGGATGCAAAACGGGAAGGCTCAGCCGATCTCGCAGCGTACAAAGAGCGAATGGTTCGCGCCCACGGCGGCAACTTCGAGTGGAATGACGATGCCGACGTGGTCACACACCGGTTTGAACCGCAGTAGGAAACTCAGTCGTCGTCGGCCGCCGCCGGTCGCGCGCTGCCGCCGGCCAGATCGTTCTCAATGCTTGGCGGGTAGACGCCGCGTTCGATCTTCAGATCCGACTGCGGACGAGCCATGCAGGTCAGCGCGTAGTTTTCGCGTTCTTTTTCGGTAAACCCACGGGCTGCGGGCTGGGCCACCTCACCTTCGATAATCTCTGCTGAACAGGCCAGACACATCCCGACGCGGCAGGAGTACTCCTGGGCGATTCCTGCATCCAGGCAGGCGCTGAGAATTGTCTCTTTATCAGAGACCGTGAGCGTTTCACCGGTGCCGACGAACTCGACGGTATGCTCGGTCATTTACCGTGGGTTTGACGACTCAACCCAAAACTCTTGTTATGAGATCTGTCGTTTGCGAGAGGTCGGGTTTTGTCGCTGATCCGGAACGCCTAACCCCTGACCGAATAGCCTACTGCATATGAAGGCGACCGCGCGAGCACACCCGATTCAGGGGTTGGTCAAATATCACGGGATGCGCGATCCCGAACTCCGGTTTCCGTACCACGACTCGATTAGTGTCTGTACCGCGCCGACGAACACGACGACGACTGTCGAGTGGCTCACTGATGTCGACAGCGACGGTGGCGATCAGGACACCTACCGAATTGATGGCGAGGCTGTCGAGGGTCGGGCTGCCGAACGAATCAGCATGGTTGTCGACCACGTCCGCGAGTTGGCCGACTTCGATCATGCTGTCCGATTTGAAAGCGAGAACTCATTTCCCTCAAATATCGGCTTTGGCTCCTCTTCGTCGGGCTTTGCCGCGGCGGCGATGGCACTTGTTGAGGCCGCCGGGCTTGATCTGTCCCGCCCAGAGATTTCGACTGTCGCCCGCCGTGGCTCCTCATCGGCTGCCCGCGCTGTGACAGGTGCGTTTTCACATCTCTATGCCGGACTCAACGACGAGGACTGTCGCTCCTACCGACTGGAGTCCGATCTTGAAGACGAGTTGAAGATCGTTGCCGCCCACGTCCCCTCGTATAAGGAGACTGAAGCCGCCCACAAGGAGGCCGCCGAGAGCCACATGTTTCAGGCCCGCGTGGCCCACATCCCCGATCAGATTGTCGAGATGCGCGATGCCCTCCGCAACGGCTCATTCGAGCGTGTCTTCAAACTCGCTGAACACGACTCGCTGTCGCTGACCGCCGCAACGATGACCGGCCCCTCCGGGTGGGTCTACTGGCAGCCCGAAACGATAGCTGTGTTCAACGCGGTTCGGGAGCTCCGTGAGGAGGGCGTGAATGTCTACTTCTCGACCGATACTGGCGCGAGTGTCTATGTCAACACCACTGCGGAGTATGTCGATCAGGTCGAATCCCGCATTAGTGAGATCGGGATCGACACAGATGTCTGGGAGGTCGGCGGCCCAGCACGGGTGTTGCCCGAATCTGAATCACTATTCTAACGCGGTCGTCCCGCTTTTGCCGTCCGTCTCCTCCCAAGCCAGCCGTCGATCACAAGCTTTACAACTGAATTTTCATAACTCCAATCTGAGTTTATGAGCCATTCAACTGAAACGGTACGCGACCGTGTTGGCACTGTTCGTAGGACGGTGACGCCACTGCAGGCTGCAACCCTGCTGACGTTTGCAACAGCAATCACGTTCGCGCTCGTCTTCGTTCAGGAACCGCTTGTTCATGATTCGCTGCACAACTTCCGCCACGCCGCGGGTATCACCTGTCACTGATGCTGTATACATATCTCAAACGTGGTGTTCTCGCTGGCGGTCTTGCGGGCATCGCCTACGGCATCTTCATGGCGTCTGTCGCCAACCCGCTCACAGCGTACATCCACGAGGTAGGCCATGATCACGCTCACGATCACGGCCACAGCCACGATCACGCCGGCCACGCACACGAAGCTTCACACGCTGTCTCGGAGGCGACGACGGCTATCGTAAGCGTTGGAAGCGGCCTGTTGTGGGCGATTTTCCTCGGTGGGATGTTTGGAATCACGCTCTATCTCACAGAGCCAGCACTCCCCGGCGACCGAACAGTGCGCGCGTTCGTGTTGGCCGCTGTCGGGTTCCTGACGGTTTCGGTTACACCGTGGCTTGCGCTGCCGCCGGCGACACCGGGTGCGGAAAATCTGTATGGGATTACCCCTCGGCTGGGGATCTACGTTGGGCTTGTCGTTCTCGGCGGTCTCCTTTCGGTGGCGGCTGTTGGCATCTACACTCAGCTCGATTCACAGCATCGGGCCCTCAGCGTTGGTGCCGCACTCCTGCCGATTGCGGCGGCTGGTGTGCTCATCCCGATTTTGGCCCCGACGATTGTCACCCATCCCGAGCTACCAAGCGAACTCGTTGCTGCCTATCAGGCACTGGTCGTGTTGAGCCAAGCCACTCTCTGGGGGCTGATCGCTGGCAGCTATAGCTGGCTGGCACGTCGAGAGCCTTCGAGTACAGCCGCGACTTTCACCGGCGCGTCGGAGTCAGCATGAAAGCGAGTGCAGCCGACCACCGTGACCGACTGGACGCCCATATCTTTGTCTGCACGAACAGCCGCGGTTGGGAGTACGCCTGCTGTGCCGACGCGGGTGGGGAGGAAACGGTTGCGGCGATCAAATCGTGGCTCCGCGAGCGCGACGCCTTCTGGTCGCCAATCGCTGCCACCGAAACTGACTGTCTTGGTCTCTGTAGCGAGGGTGGAACGGCGATCTCGATTCAGCCACAGGATGAGTGGTACTCGGATGTGAGACCGGCGGATGTGCCATCGCTGCTGGAGTCGACTGTCGGCTCACTGCTCGATTCCGACGCAGCCGACAGCGACGACTGATCACGGTCTCACCCACAGCACCGAGTTGCTGCATAGTTTTACCGAAGGAGGATCTACACCCGAGCAATGCGACTCCTCCTGACGAATGATGACGGTATCAACAGCCCAGGCCTGCGGGCAACCTACGAGCAACTCAGCAAGCGATGGGATGTGACAGCCGTTGCTCCTGCCGAAGATCAAAGCGGTGTCGGCCGAACCAGATCAGATCTCTCCTTCGAACTCGAAAACCGAATCAAGATCTCCGATCACGAATGGGGGTACGTTGTCGACGGCACGCCAGCCGACTGTGTTGCTGTCGGCTTGCGCCACATCCCCGAAGCCGACGAAATCGATCTTGTCATCTCGGGGGCGAACAACGGCCCCAACGTCGGCAGCTACATTCTCGGCCACTCCGGGACGGTTGGCGCGGCTGTCGAGGCAGCATTTCTTGGCACGCCAGCCATCGCCGTCTCAGGCTACGACCGTGCGAGCTACTTCCCTGAAGACAACGAGCATGGCTCGTTTGACTGGATTGCGGCTGCAACCGCAGACATCGTCGAACTCGCAACTGAAAGCTCACTTTTTGATGGCGAAACCGAGTATCTCAACGTCAACATCCCAACAGAACCGACCGAGACGGTCGCGCTAACGCGGCCACTGGATGATTACGACACCCGCGTTGTCAGCGATGGCGAGACCGACCGATTTGAGAGCAACTACTGGGCGACCCATCCGGTTGAGGGCGATGGGTTCCCGATTGGACTTGACGGCTATGAAGATGCCTACCCCGCTTGGAGTGACCGCGCCGCCATTGTTGATGGCGAAATCAGTGTCACACCGCTTGGAACGCCACAGGAAGTTGTCGACCCACCGGCGGATTTCCTTGCCGCAGTCGAGCGGTTTCCGCTCAGTTAGAACAGTCCACCGCCGCCCATCCCGCCCATGCCGCCGCCGTCGCCCTGTTGCATCTTTTTCATCATCCGCTGCATATCGCCATCGCCCATTCCCTGGAACTGGTTGAGCGTTCGATCCATCATCTTGTGCTGTTCCAGCAGCTCTTTGACTGTCTCGGTGTCGGTGCCGGAGCCGCGGGCAATGCGTTCGACCTGGCTGGCCGAAATCGACCGTGGCTCTTCGAGCTCCTGCTCGTTCATCGAGTCCATGATGACGTTGAACTTCCGCATTCGCTCCTGCGTTACGTCCATTGCGTCATCTGGGAGCTGATCCATCATCCCGCCACCCATGCCGGGGATCATATCCATCACCTGATCGAGTGGCCCCATCTTGTTCATCGTCTCCATCTGTTTTTGCATATCCTTCAGGGTGAAACTCCCCTCCAGCATGCTCTCTGGATCCCAGTCTTCTTCCTCAGCCTGGGTTTCCTCCATCGCCCGCTCGACGCGCTCGGAGAGCTGTTTGAGATCGCCCATCCCGAGCAGCCGCGAAATAAAGCTGTTCGGCTCGAAGCGTTCGATATCTTGGACCGTCTCACCTGTTCCGAGAAACGCAATCGAGGAGTCGGTTTCGTTGACTGCGGTGAGCGCGCCCCCACCCTTTGCTGTCCCATCAAGTTTGGTGATGACAACGCCTTCGACACCGATTGTCTCCTCGAATCGTTGGGCCTGCTCTTTGGCTCCCTGGCCGATAGCAGCATCAAGCACAAGCAGTGAGGTGTCGGGATCGACCGTCGAATCGATCTCTTCGATCTCGGCGATCAACTCATCTTCCAGAGCGTGTCGACCAGCGGTATCGACAATGTGTACGTCGGCCTCCTCGGTTTCCTCCAGCCCTGTACGTGCGATGTCGACAGGATCGTCGTTGTCAGGGTCGCCGTAGAAATCCACCTCTGCGCGTTCACACATTTGCTTGGCCTGGTCGTAGGCACCAGGGCGGAAGGTGTCAGTCTGAATCACAGCAGGCCGCAGCCCTTTTTTCGCAAACCACCACGCCATCTTTGCGGCTGAGGTGGTTTTCCCTGATCCTTGGAGGCCAGCCAGCAGAATCGTCTGGGACTCCAGCGGCAACTCGGTGGAGTCGCCGACAAGTTCGACCAACTCTTCGTAGACGATTTTGAGGACGTGATCGCGCGCGCTCGTCCCACCAGGCGGCTCCTCATCGAGTGCCCGAGTTTTGATTGAGTCCGATAGCTCCATCACGAGGTCGACTTCAACGTCGGCCTCCAGCAGCGAGCGTTGGATCTGCTTGACGACTGATTGGATGTCGTCTTCGTCAAGGCGGGACTTCCCGCGGAGGTCATCCAGCGTCCCCCGCAGCGAACTCCCAAGATCATCAAGTACCATTTGCTTGTGTTACGCAGCCCGATAGCTAAAGTGTTGTTCGTCCAGCGGCGAGAAAGGGGTATCCTAGAGCCCTACTACTCGTCGCCGAGCAGTTCCGCTACCAGTGCTTCGGGATCGAACACTTCGATATCGTCGTATCCTTGGCCCGTCCCGAGGAACAAGATTGGCTTGCCGGTGACATGGGAAATCGAAATCGCTGCCCCGCCTTGGGAGTCTGCATCTGCCTTTGTCAACACCGTCCCGTCGATTTCAGCAGCGTCGTTGAACTCCTGGGCGCGCATCACGGCGTCCTGTCCGGCGACGGCCTCATCAACAAACAGCGTCATATCCGGCTCGACAACGCGGTGGATCTTTGCTAACTGCGACATCAGATCGTCGCTGGTGTGGAGCCGCCCTGCGGTATCGCCTAACACCACATCAACATCGTTGGCTTGGGCGTACTCGACAGCATCGTAGATCACGGCGGCTGGATCACCACCCTGCTCGTGAGTAATGATCTTGCGGTCGAGATTTGCGGCGTGTTGCTGGAGCTGTTCGTTCGCGCCGGCGCGGTAGGTATCGCCGTTGGCCAACACCGAGCTGTAGCCGCGGTCAGCGAGATACTCTGAGAGCTTGGCGATTGTCGTTGTTTTGCCGACGCCGTTGACGCCGGTGAAGACGATGGTGATCGGCTTGTCTGCCTCGGCAATCCGCTCGTCGAAATCAAACTGGCCAACGCTAATGACATCAACCAGCGCGTCGTACAACGCTTCCTCAACGAGTTCGCCGGTTGTCTCGACCTGCTTGCGCGTCTCGCCGATCATCGTTTCTTTGACGCTGTCGAGAATCTCTTCGGCGACGCTCATCTCAACATCGCTTTGGAGAAGAGCCATTTCGAGTTCCCACAAGGGGTCTTCGAGATCTTCTTCCTCGATAATGACTTTCCCGGTCGCAAACGCTGCGGCGCGTTTGAGCGTCCCCGGCGAGTTGCTGGTGTCCTCGCTATCGTCGCTCTCCTCGCTGTCGTCGCTGCCGGAGTCGACACTCTCGCTGTCTGCGGTTGCAGCGTCGTTCTCGCCTTCGGCAGCATCGCTTTCAGCAGCACTGCTCTCAGTAGCAGATTCAGCTTCGGCAGCCGCAGCCTCGCTGGTGTCGTCACTCGCGGTCGGTTCGTCAGCGTCGGCAGCCTCACTCTCCGGCTCGTCTGCCGCCTCCTCGGCAGTCTCTTCGACATCTTCCCGGAAAGAGTTCAGCTTGTCTTTGAGTCCATCAAACACGGCTTCCCCTCAGGTGGCTTACTCGTCGCCGCCTTCTTCCTGCATCTGCTGCATCTTCGACATCTGCTGTTGCTGCTGTTGTTGCATTCGCTGCTGGATCGCTTGGGCCTGTTTTTCGAGATCTTCGGTTTCCTCTTCAAGCTCCTCGATCTCATCTTCAAGCTCTTCGATCAGATCCTCGGTTGAGGCCTGTTTCCGTTCGAGGACATCAACCGCGCTCGCTTGATCCTGCTCGGCTGCGTAGCCACCGCCGAGGCTGACGATCACCTCATCAACATTCTGGACTTCGGCGCGGAGATAGGCGTCGCCGCCGAGTGGCACCTGGACGGTCGAGCCTGTTTCGAGTGTGTTGAGTGCCTCGATTGCCTCATCAATCTCCTCACTCTCGGTTTCAAGCTCCTCGATTTCGGCTTCGATCTTCTCGACTTCCTCGTCGATTGCCTGGAGCTGTTTCTGGAGTTGCTGGAGCTGTTGTCCGCCGCCACCGCCGCCCATCATTGTGCGGACACGTCCTTGATCGTCACTTGCGTTCGTTTGAGACCGTGCTCGCTGCCGAACTGCGAGAGAATGTGCTCGCGGGCGACATTCTCGTTTTGTGCTTCAATCTCCTTTGTGAACGTTCGCGGCCCGGTTCGGCCATCGAACTCACCGCGGATCGTAAACTGACTCATGCCTCGTTGTTCCGACAGCAAGGGGGAAGTATCTTCCTACTCGGAACGACGCTTACTCGGTAGGAAGGCGTGAGACGTAGCGAAAAAAGACGGCTACTCAATATACCCGAGGGTGTCTTCGATGCGACCGATCTCCGGGCCGGTTGTCTTTTCGCCAACAATGAAACTCTCCTTGCCAGCGACCAGCCCTGAGCCTAACAGCGGCGCGCCGTAGTTGATCGTCCCGAGATCAGCGTACACGTCAAGCCGGTCTTCGAGTGTTTCTAACTCCGGCTCGCGGGTTTCGGGATGACAGAGAACCCCCTCGTTGGTGGCGACAGCTGCGGTACCAACCGTTTTCCGCCCACCAATTGCTGACTGGTACACCGGCACATCAAGTGCCTCTTTGACCGCATCGACAGCGGCGTTGGTGAGATCAGGATGGACATACGCGCCGTAATCGTTGGCGACGACAACGTTTCCAGCAGCGTTTATTTTTCCGGGTAGCTCGACAACCGGCTGCTCGGTCGCCGCCGTAATTCGCTCATATTCGCGGTCAGTGAGCTGGTTAGAGACGAGCAGTCCGTTTTCGTTGCTCACAGCTAATGAGCCGACCGTAGCCGAGCCACCGATGGTGGTCTGCAGCGGCGACACGCCAACTTCGTTTGCCAGCTTTTCGGCTGGCTCCGCCTCAATGTCTTGGCGGACGAGCAGCTGCGTTTCGGTTACAGACGCAAAAACACCGACATACGGCGATCCAGCGACAGAAGTGCGTAGCACGGTGTGTTAGGCGACTTCCGCTTCGACGATTGACTCGCCGTCTTCGACGAACCGAGCCGAACGAATCCGGAGCTTCGATGGCGGGTTCTGCCGCCCGTTTTCCCAGACCGCCTCGTTGATCGAGGGATCAAGCCGCACTGCCTCGCTGTCGACGTTGAAATGCTGTGCCAGATGCTCCCGAATGATCTTCATCGCCTTATCGGCGCGTTCCTGGGTTGGCACTTTGTCAACGTCTCGAAGCGGCACCGTTACGACACGTTCTTCGAAATCACTCGTACTCATCGTTACTCGTCAGTGTCGCTGCGCCGCCAGTTGCGGCGTTTGGCGTTTCGTGAGACTTCCATATCCGTTTTCATCATGACCCATGTCGGAACACGACGGTTCTGCCGTTCGAGCTTCGCCAGTCGCTTCTTCTGTGCCTTCGATTTCTTTCCCATAGTACCCTCTTCTCGTATGCCACTGTTTAAAATCCTGTTCATCCCGTACGCGAAGTATTCACCATTTCTCGCATGCGGCCGGGAAACACACAGAGTTTTGAGCATTGCGGTGTGACACCACGGCAATGGCTCCACGTGAGGAGATCTGTCTGTTGCTGCCGACGCTTGATGAGGCAGCGACGATTACGGCGGTCATCGAGAGCTTTCAGACCGCCGGCTTCAGCAACATCCTCGTTGTCGACGGCGGCTCAACAGACGACACTCGGGAGTTGGCTCGTGAGGCTGGGGCAACTGTGATCACACAGTCCGGCTCAGGCAAAGGCCAAGCCGTCCGCGAGGCTGTCGCCCACATTGACGCGCCGTATGTGCTCATGGCTGATGCGGATATGACCTACGACGCTGCGGAGGCTGACCGACTGCTTGAGCCACTGCTTGCCGGCGAGGCAGACCACGTCATCGGCAACCGGTTTGCAGAGATGGAGTCCGGAGCGATGACCACATTCAACAAAATCGGCAACCGCATCTTTAACCGGTTTTTCAGCCTTGTTTACGGTGCTTCGTACACCGATATTCTCTCTGGATACCGCGCGTTTACAACTGAATCGTTTGACCGACTGACGCTGTCAGCCGATGGGTTCGGCATCGAGACTGAGATGTCGATTCAGTGTGCGAAACACGATGTGAAGACAGTTGTTGTGCCGATTACCTACCGCCCACGTCCTGACGGGTCGGCGACGAATCTGCATCCGATTGTCGATGGCAGTATCATCTTCATGGAACTCTACCGGAACGCGAAAACGAACAATCCACTCTTTTATTTCGGGAGTGTTGGCCTGCTCTCGACGAGCGTGGGGCTCCTTGTCGGCGGCTTCGTGCTCTATAGATGGCTCACCGTTGCTGTCACCCACGAACTGCTTGCCTTGGCCAGTGTTGCCAGCGTGTTGCTTGGTGTGCAACTCCTCATTTTCGGCTTTCTGGCAGATATAGTGCAGTCGCTTCACCGAGAACACCGCGACCATATCAACCGACTGGAAGCAGAGATCACTGCAGTGACTGGGCCCGACACCGATTCCAATACAGCCGGCACTTCGACTGCTGATGAGTCGACAGCAACTCCTGATGGCCCAGCCGCTGCGTCTGAATCAGACGAATCGCCGCCGCAGGTTGACTCAGAACGGTAGCAACGACCGAAGCCGCCCAAACACACTCTGGCTGGCTCGTCGCCGATACTCCTCAAACACCGGGTGTAACACCTCAAGCAGTTCGGCTTCGCTCTCAAACTCATTTTGTGGCAGTTCATCAAGTGCCTCAGCCAACTCAACTGTGTTGCCAGCGCCGTCGATTGGAATTTCAGGATTGTTGAGTGCTGAAGACAGCTGTTGGCTTGTTGTTGGGTACTCAATCGGTGCCTCTTCCAGCCGCGGCGCAAGTGCGGCGATACCGAACTCAATCACATCCGGCTCAGACGTATCGTTTTGCGGCGGCTTTGCTGCCATTACCAGCCGTATTGAACCGGATTGGGAAAAAGCCAATCACACACGATGAGAAGCCCCTTAGAAATGAGTCTCTCGGCCGAGCCAAAAAGTGAGACCTACGTCCGGAAGCTTTCGCCGCAGCCGCATTCGGAGACGACGTTCGGATTCTCCACGTGGAACCCCTCGGCCTGGAGGCCGTCTTCGTACTCAAGTCGACTCCCGCCAATGTAGTTGAGACTTGAGGGATCGACAAAGACGCGAAGCCCGTGGTGGACAGTCACAGTATCGTCTGCTTCCGGCTCGTTGTCGAACCGCATCCCGTAGGAGAGGCCGGCACAGCCGCCCTGCTGGACGAAGAGCCGGAGCCCCCCGACATCGGTGTCCATCCCCTCGCTTTCCATCAACGCGAGTGCCTTTGCGGCGGCCTGCTCGGTGACTTCGACGGCCTCCTCGCTTGCGCCGTCGGCGGTACCAGTGCTCATAGCTGCGTATGGTCTGCGAAGCCTGTTAACCCTGACGCCGAGACGTAATCAGGAACCGTTACTCGAACCGCCGGCGGACGCTCTCGGCGTGGGCCTCCAGCCCCTCGGCGTCGGCGAGCGTCGTGATCGTCTCCGAAAGGTCATCAAGACCGTCGGCGTCGAGTCGCTGAACGGTCGTCGAGCGCAGGAAGGCATCGACCGAGAGCCCGCCGAACCGTTTCGCGCCGCCGTTGGTCGGCAGAACGTGGTTGGTTCCGGAGGCGTAGTCACCGGCGGCGACCGGGGTGTACGGCCCGAGGAAGACGCTGCCGGCCGAATCAATGCGGTCGAGCAGAGCCTCGTCGTCGTCGGCCTGAATCGAGAGGTGTTCGGCGGCGTACTCCTCGGCGAACAGGACGACCTCCGGCATCGACCGCGCCAACAGGACGCCGCTGGCTGCGTTATCGAGGGCGTCCTCGATGATATCGCTCCGCTCGCGGTCGGTGACCTGTTCGTCGAGGGCGTCGCTGATCGCCTCGGCGGTGGCCTCGTCGGCAGTGACGGCGACCACCGAGGCGTTGGGGTCGTGTTCGGCCTGCGCAATGAGGTCGCTGGCGACGAGCTCGGGGTCGGCGGTGTCGTCGCAGACGACGAGGATTTCGCTGGGGCCGGCGAGGAAGTCGATCTCGACGTCGCCGCGGACTTCAGCTTTCGCGGCGGTCACCCACTTGTTGCCGGGGCCGACGATTTTCTGCACTGAGGTGACGGTCTCGGTGCCGTACGCGAGCGCGGCGACGGCCTGCGCGCCGCCAGCAGCGTAGACCGCATCCGCGCCGGCTTCGTGGGCGGCTGCGAGCGTAACCGGGTTCATGGGGTCGGCCGGCGGCGTGGCGACGGCGACGTGATCGACGCCGGCGATCTTCGCGGGGATGACGCCCATCAGGACGCTGGAGGGGTAGGCGGCGGTGCCGCCGGGCGCGTAGACACCGACCTCCGAGAGCGGTCGGAAGCGACGCCCCAACTCCCGGCCGTCGAACTCCTCGCGCCAGTCGTCGGGTACCTGTCGCTCGTGGAACGCACGGATGTTGCCGGCGGCGGTCTCGATGGCGTCGAGTACGTCGTCGTCGACGTCTTCGTGGGCGCGCTCGGCGAGGTCGGTTACGTCGAGATTGCCGACTTCGACATCGTCGTACGTCGAGGCGAAGTCACGGAGTGCGACATCGCCCTCCCTGCTGACGCGGTCGATGATGTCGGCGGCGTCGCCGCGAACCGCGTCGATGCCGGCGTCGCGCTCGAAAAAAGCCGCGCGTTCGGCCGGCGAGAGATCCGCGATGACTCGGTAGCTCATAGGCCGATTTCGGGTGGCCGGCGAAAAACCGTTTCCATCGACTCGGGTTATGGCCCGACCAGTAACACGGCCAGCGCGACGATAACGAGGGCAGTCAACACGAAGACGCTCCGACTGATCCCGGCACGCAGCTGTGGGGGATGCTCGTCGGTGCCGACGCCGAACCGTTGGATGAACGGCTGTGGGTGCGCGCCGATCCCTTTGAGCCGGGCGATGAGTGCCATCACCGCGCGGTCGACGGCAGCCCACAGTTCGGTGACACCCCAGACCGCGCCGCGGCCGAGATAGAACACCGCCGGGTTGATGAGGCGGTCGAGATCCGACACGACGTGTGCCAGCTTGCCCAGCGGGTTTTTCAGCAGGGCGAAGCCGACGAAGCCAGCCACTGCCAACGCGGCAGCCTCCGTCAGATGGCTCGTGCTGTAGGGTTTGGTCGACCACTCGGCGGTAAACGGCAGCAGCTCGAACAGCCCGCCGTAGAAGACGCCGTAGTAGAAACAGGCCCCACCAGCGGTGAACATGGCGACCGTCTGCAGTGGCGTCGAATCCGCCGGCGAGAGCGTCGCCTCGCCGTGGAAGAAGATGTAGTAGCCAAGCTTGATAAAGGACATAAACGTCCCCACGCCGCCGATGATCAGCAGCCACCACAGCAGATCCTCGCCCAACAGCAGCGGGATGTTCGTGAGCTCGTGAGCCGAGTCGATCACCATTCCCTTCGAGATGTAGCCGCTGAAGCCAGGGACGGCGGTAATCGACACCGCACCGATCAGATAGGCGACGAAGGTGACCGGCATCACCTTCCAGAGCCCGCCCATCTCTCGGATGTCGTTTTCCCCGGTTCGGTAGATCACGACGCCGACCGCCATGAACAGCAGGCTCTTATAGAGGATGTTGTTGAAGGCGTGGGCGAGCCCGCCCGCCACCGCAAAGCCGCCGACGCTACCCGCGAGACCGATCCCGGCCAGCATGTAGCCGACCTGTGCCTGAATGTGATAGGAGAGCAGTCGGCGGGGATCGTACTGGAGGAGGGCGAAGAAGACGCCGTAGACGGCCATCGCGCCGCCGAGATACGCCAACCAGAGCCCGCCTTCGGGGAACGCCCGATACATGATCAGGACGGCGGTTTTCGTCGTGAACACCGAGAGGAACACCGAGGCGGCGATGTGTGGTCGCGGGTAGGTGTCGGGCAGCCACGTATGTAGGCCGATAAACCCACAGTTGACGCCGATGCCCAGTGCTGCAAGCAGGGTGGGTATCCCCGCAGCGATCCCCGTTTCGGCAGTATAGAGGAAGGAGCCGGTGTCGGCGAAATGGAACACCACCGCACCCAACAAGAGGGTGCCACCGATCCCGTGGGCGATGGCGTAGCGGTAGCCCGCCCGGATCGCCTCGCCACCGTAATACCAGACGAGGGTGGTGCTGGTGACGGCCATCAGCTCCCAGAAGAAAATAAGCGTGAGCCAGTCGCCCGCGTAGATCGTTCCCACTGTCGAGGTGATATACGACAGCGCGAACGCCGTCTGGACTTTCGGGGCCTCACTGCCCCACGAGTACAGCACCGCGGCTGTGGCGATAATGCCGACACCGACCGCGATGAGCCGTGCGGCGGGGTCGACGTTCAGCAGGACGACCCCGAAACCGAGGAACGTCGTCTCGACGTATGTGCCGTCGGCGATGCGGAACGCCTGTATACCGACAAGGGCCGTGGCGACCGCCCCGACGGCGTGGCCGGCCGTTCGAGGGAGGAACAGGACGGCGACAGTCGCGGCGAAAAGCCACGTAAACGGCGGCAGCGTCGACAGCGTGTCGGCACCCGCCGCCAGGAGTGCTGTCGCCACCACGCCAAGTGTGAGGGGGTCGGTCATGGCGGTGTCACCCCCGCACTCTCGACGATGATCTCGATGAGGTCGAGAAACACCGCCTGCGACGGGATCACGCCGAGGACGACCGCCCCCGTGACCGACGCGAGGATCGGGCCGAGCATGAGCCACGTTGTCTCCCGGCCGAACAGGAGCTCACGCCCCTGAATGTGTTTCCAGCCTCCCGCCGGCGGGCCGCCGTGGTGGGCGTGGTCACCGTGGTCACCGTTTGCAGGGTCGGCGTGGCTATCACCGTCGTGGCCGCCTCCGGCAGACTCGCCATCGACATCGTGATCGCTCGGGTATTTGTCGACCGCGTACTCGCCGTCGACAAGCGGGGCGGGCTCGCCGAGGTCGTCGGGCTCGTCACTGAGATCCGGCTGGTCGATTTCGGGTGGCTTGTCGTCGGTCTTCCCGGGCTCGCGGCCGCCGTCGGGTGCCGGAACCGTCGAGGCCGACTGGCCGCCAAGCGGGAAGTCCACCAGCGGTTTGGCGTCGTGGCGGTCTTCGGCCTCGAAGAAGGCCGTGTAGACCACAGGCCAGAAGTAGACGATGTTCAGCACGCCCGACAGCAGGAGTGCGCCGACGAGATACAGTGCAAAGCCACCCATCTGGACGCCGCCGATCAGCATGTAGTATTTGCTGACAAAGCCAGCCAGGAGGGGAATCCCGGCCATCCCCGCGGCGGCAATCGTAAAGGCCCCCATAACGACGGGCATCCGTTTGCCGATGCCCGCCATCTGGCTGATGTAGTCGGTGTGGGTCTCGACGTGGATCGCCCCCGCACAGAAGAACAGGGTGAGCTTCATGAAGGCATGGGCGGGGATATGCAACAGCGCCCCGACCAGCCCATACCAGCCGAAGATACTCAGCCCGAGGACGATGTAGGACAGCTGGCTCACCGTCGAGTAGGCCAGCCGCTGTTTGAGGTGGTCTTTGCGGATGGCAATGAGGCTCGCCGCAGTGAGCGTGATCGCCGCAATCGTCCCGATAACGAGGCCGACACCGAGGTCGAAGACCAGCTCGGGGCCGAAGACATCCATAACGACGCGGGCGACCCCGAACGCCCCGGATTTCACGACCGCCACCGCGTGGAGCAGTCCGGAGACGGGGGTCGGTGCGACCATCGCCTCGGGAAGCCACTGGTGGAGCGGCATCAGCCCGGCCTTGACACCGAAGCCGATGGCGAGGATGATGAACGTGATCGAGGCCGCGTTGGGGCTCACCGCGGCGAGTTCGGCGATGCCGCCCGCCGTGAAGTCGACGGTCGCCTCACCGACCAGCCCAGTCAGCCAGTAGACCAGCACGGTCCCCGCAAGGACGAGCACCCCGCCGCCGAAGAAGGTGTAGGCGAGGTATTTCCGGCCCGCGGCGCGGGCTTCCGGCGTCTCGTCGTGGGCAACCAGCGGGTAGGTGGCGACCGACAGGAGTTCGTAGAAGACGAAGATGGTCAGCAGGTTCCCTGAAAAGGCGATGCCGACCGCGGCCGACAGCGAGGCCGCAAACGAGGCAAAAAAGCGCGTCTGGCCGTGTTCGCTCAACCCGCGCATGTAGCCGATGGCATAAAAGGCCGTAAAGATCCACAGCAGGCTAGCGAGTGTCGCAAACAGCATCCCCAGCGGATCGGCCCGCAGGGTGAAGTCGACACCCGGAACCACGGTGCCGAGATTCGAGACATAAATCGTCCCATTGAGGACGCCCGGTAGCATGCTGGCGACGATGCCGAACTTGGCGAAGGCGGCCAGAATCGACCAGCCGTCCCGCAGGTTCGGCCAGCGGTAGGAGCCGAGGATCAGGCCGGTTGCCACGAGCGATACCAGGACAGCCGCAAGCGGTCGAATGGCGTCTACTTCACTCATTGGAAGAACCTCCCGAACACCGGATCAAGCATCACGGTAAAGGCATCTGCCGAAACGAACAGCGCGACCGTCGCCAGCGCAAGCACAATGACGACCGACAGCATGTCGACCGACACGCCACGTTTCACCGCGGCGGTCTGGGATGGGCGGTCGCCGGGTTTGACCGGGATATCCGTCTGGTCGCTTCCACCGTCGGCCAGCGGCTGGTCGTCACTGCCACCGTCGGCCAGCGGCTGGTCATCACTGCCACCGTCGGCCAGTGTGTGGCCGTCACCAGCCGCGGTGGCTGGCTCGTGGTCTCCGTGACCATGGGGATTGCCCGGCGGATCGAAGTAGAGCTTCTCGATGATGCGGGCGACGTAGGTCAGCGTCAACAGCGTGCTGACGAAGATGACGACCGCCACACCCCAGGCCCCCTCCTCGACTGCGCCGAGGCCGATGAACCACTTGCCGATAAAGCCAATCGAGGGCGGAATGCCGACCAGCGCGAGCCCCGTGACGGCGATTGCGCCAGCCGTGAACGGGGCCCGGTTGGCGAGGCCAGCGTACTCCGAGATCGTTCGCGCGCCGTAGGCCGTCGCCAGCACGCCCGCGCCCATGAACAGCGCGGCCTTCATCAGCCCGTGGCCGACGAGGTGGATCACCGCGCCGAAGAGTGCGGTCTGGCTCGTGAGGCCGATAGCGACGACGATCATCCCGAACTGGGCGACCGAGGAGTAGGCGAACATCCGTTTGACCTCGGTCTGCATCGCCGCCAGCAGGCTACCGACGACGATGCTGATCGACGCCAGGATGACGACCCCATCGGCGATCAGTGGGTTGGCCGCAAAGAAGTCGACCGTGAAAACGTCGAAGGAAATTCGAATGAGCGCGTAGGCGGCAGTCGTCGAGACCAGCGCTGAGATGTAGGCACTCACCGAATCCGGCGCGTAGGTATAAGCATCCGGCTGCCACGTATGCAGGGGGAACAGCGCGATCTTCAGCATAAAGCCAACCAGAATGAAGCCGAAGGCGGCCTGGACGAGCGGATCGCTGTAGCCGACCTCCGGGAGGGTGGCCTGCAGATCCAGCATGTTCAGGGTGCCCGTGGCGACGAAGGCGTAGCCGACGCCGATCAGGTAGAGCGACGCGCCGACCGTCCCGAGGAACAGGTATTTCAGCGCGCCGTAGGCGGCTCTCCCGTCGCGGTCGGCGGCGATCAGCGCGTAGGTCACCAGGCCGACGATTTCGAGGAAGACGAACAGGTTGAACAGGTCACCCGTGAACGCAACGCCGAGCAGGCCACCGGTCAACAGGAGATAGCCACTGTAGAAGGCGTTGCTCTGGGGACCGCTCTGGCGGGCGAAGACGAGGACGGCCACCGAGACCACGCCGATAAGTAGTGCGATCAGCGCAGAGAGCCCGTCGCCGACGAGTTCGATCCCGTAGGGCGCGGGGAAGCCGCCGAGTTCGTGGATCAACTGCTCGCCGGTCTCTTGGCCCGCGACGTAGACATCCCAGGTGAGCAGTATCGACAGTCCGGCGACGATCAGCGAGCCGACGAAGGCAACCGGCCACCCTGCGCGGTCGTATTTCAGCCCGAACAACAGCGGGAACACCGCCAGCAGGATCGGGAGCGTCACCAGCAGTGGAAGCAGTTCACTCATCGCCGATCACCTCCCGGAGCGCGTCGGCCCGAAGCGTGCCGTACTCGTTGTAGAGCCGGATCGTCAGCGCCAGCCCCACGGCCGTGAGGCTCACGCCGACGACAATCGCCGTCAGGACGATCACGTGCGGCAGTGGGCTGACATACGGGCCGCCCGTGCCGTCCGACGGGATCACCGGGGCCGAGCCGCCGACCACGTAGGCCGAGGTGACGAAAAACAGGAACACCCCGGTCTGGAACATGTTGAGGCCGATGATCTTCTTGACCAGATTCTCGTTGGCGATCATCATATAGATGCCAATCGTCGACACCAAAACGAACAGCACGTAGGCGTGCCGCGTCGTCAGTACGTCTGCAAGCAGTGGCTCAGTCATCTGCAACCTCCCGTTGTCCGCTGTCGTCACTGCCGCGGCCATCGTGGACGCCCTCGGGGTCGTAGCCCGCCGCAAGGACGAAAAACAGCCCCATCAGGATGCCCGAGACGATGAAGGCGATGCCGCCGATCTCGACGGCCTCCATCCCGTATTTGACGAAGCCGACCTCGTCGAGGCCGAGCAGATCGCCGAGCAGTGGCTCGTAGACGGTGTATTCGAGGAACGCGCCGCCGAGCGCAATCGGCCCGAGGGCGATGACACCGAAGATGAGGACGCCGACAGTGCCGAGGCCGACGACGACCGTATTCGAGAGCCACTCGCGGGTCGACTCGATGCCGAAGGCAAAGGCGATCATCAGGAAGACGGAGGCGATCAGCGCCCCGCCCTGGAAGCCGCCGCCCGGCGAGCCCGCACCGTGGAACGTGATAAAGAGGCCGTAGGTCAGCACGAACGGTACCACGGCTTTGACCGTCGTCATGATCACCTGACTCTCGGTGTAGGCGGGTCGCTGTCGACTGATGCCGTCGGTGTCGCGGCGAGGTCGCTCCTCGTCGAGCCGGCCGTCGGCTCGGTCGTCGCTCATGCGGTGAACACCTCCCGCCCGAGGACGATCAGACTCGCCACCCCGGCGGCGAAGACGACAACCGCCTCGCCGAAGGTGTCGAAGCCACGGTAGGCCGCCAGCACCGAGGTGACGGCGTTGTTGACGCCGGTTTCGGCGTAGGCCTGTTCGATGTAGTAGACCGTCACATCCGGGTTCGTCATGACTGGTGAGGTGGGATCGCCGACCGCGGGGAACGCCGTCAGCGTCGAGCCGACGATCAGCGCGAAGATCCCACAGACACCGACTGCGGGCCAGTTGATCGGCTCGAAGATCTCGTCGGTCGCCGGGCGCGTCGTCTTGGCAATCGTCAACAGCAGGAGGATCGTCGTGATCCCCGCGCCGATGGCGGCCTCGGTGAGCCCCACGTCAGGGGCCCGGTAGAAGGTGTAGACGACCGCCAGCCCGAGGCTGTAGGCCGCGAAGATGACGATCGAGGCCAGGACGTCCCGGAACAGTGCCGTGAAGATGGCGGTCACCAGAACGAAGACGAACAGCGAAACCTCAATCGGCGTGATGCCGACACTCTGGGCGACGGTGAGGGAGTCGACGGTCATCGTCGCTCATCCCCCTCCGTCCAGGGCTCGATACCCTCCTCGTAGGCGGCCCGAGCGATGGCGTGGGCCGCCGTCGGGTTGGTCACGAAGATGAAAAACAGCAGCAGCACTGTTTTGACGGCCGCCGAATCCCAGCCGATCGTCAGCGCAACCGCGGCGAGCGCAAAGCCAGCACCGAGGGTGTCGGCCTGTGAGGCCGTGTGAGCCCGCGAGAACACATCCGGGAGTCGAATAACGCCCGTCGCCGAGACGAACGTGAAGAACAGTCCGGCGACGATGAAGACGACTACCAGCGCGATCCGGAGGGATTCGATCATATGACACCCCCGCGTTCGACGGTGAACTTCGAGATGGCGATCGACATCAGGAAGTTCAGGAGTGCGTAGACGAGCGCGATATCCAGGAACCACGGCTCGCCCAGCGCCGCGCCGAGCAGTGCGAGGATGACCACCGTGTTGGTCCCCAGCACGTTGACCGCGAGCACGCGGTCCTGGTTGGTCGGCCCCTTGATCGCGCGGTAGAGCATCATCACCGCGAGGGAGACGAACAGCGCCGCCGCCACCAGCAGGAACTCACCGACCGTGACCCCGGCCGCAATCGTGGTGTCGACGAAGCTCACCGGTCGTCACCTCCCGACTCCTCGGCGGTCCCGCCGTCGGTGACAGCTGTGGAGGCTCCAGCGGTCGGCTCCTGGAGCACCTCGGTATCGCCGCGTTCCCGCGGGGTGGGGAATCGGGCGGCCTCCCGGCCGTAGAAGACAAAGCGGACCCAGCGTTCGAGGCCGCCGTCGAACAGCCCTTCGCGGGCAAACGGCAACAGCGAGTGGACGTAGAGATTCTGGTCGTCGGCTTTGACCGTCAGGGTACCGGGCGTCAGCGTGATGCTGTTGGCCAGCGTCGTCAGCGGAAAGCCCGAGCCGACGAAGCTCCGGACTCTGGTCATCCGGGGATCGATCGGCATCTTGGGCGAGAGGATCACGCGGGCGACCACCAGATTCGAGACGATGATTTCGTAGAGGAGGTAGGGGAGGTAGATCAGCCCGCGGGCGAGTCGTTTGGGTGACTCGGTCAGCGAGGGATCGCGGTAGAAGCTGACACTGGAGAGGGTGATGGCGACGATGAGGGCGGTGATCGCGCCAGTGACGATATCGAAGAGGCCAGCGAAGCCGCCGATGACCTGATAGAAGAGAAAGGAGGTGCCGAACAGCGCGGCAAACCGGGCGGGGTTGGTGCGACCGACCAGTCGGTCCCGGCGAGCCGGGCGTTCGACCGGGGCCTCCTCGATAGCCAGATCGGTCTGCTGGAGTTCGAATTCGAGTGGCTGTAGCAGGGTCGTGTGACCCACAAGCGAGTATTCGGGGTCGACGATGATCCGATCGAGCTCGTTGTCGTGGGCGTACTCCGCCAGCAGATCGGCGTAATCTGCGGGACTGAACAGGTAATCATCGACGCCGAGCAGGGCGGTCTCGACGCCGACGGCCTCGGGGTCGACGCCTGCCTCCTCGCAGTCGTACCGGGTCCAGATCTCGATCTGGTCGAGCAGTTCCTCCGCGCTCGCGCGGTCGGAGCCAGTGCCGGGATCCTCGGCTCGCCAGCTGGCGATGTAGACGAAATGAATCTCCGGCACGCCAGCCTCGGCGGAATCGAGGGCCTGCTGGACCGCGTAGCCGACTGTCTGTCGGAGCGTTACCGACTCCTGTATTGGGACGAGCAGTCGGGCGGCACCGTCAGCCGCCATCGGTTGCCCACCCCATTCGGCCGCTGGAAGGTTGTTGAGGCGTCATGCTCTGGTCTTATGGCTAGCTATCAGGGACGCCTCAAAACTATTCTTATCTTGACTCCAATTCGAGTTCAGCAAATTCCAGAAAAACAATCAATAATTACCATTCTGTACTGTAATACGGGCAGTTATTATAAATGACCATAGAATCAGCCCCTATGCACCGTCTGTCGACTCCCTAAACCGGGTCGCGAGTCGGCTGGCGATCCGATCGCCGAGCAGAGCTTTCGATCCCTCGACAGTCTCGCAGTCCGCGGGCGTCTCGGCCTCTGCGTCGACCAACAGCGCGCGCGTTTCGTCGCTCCCCATCACACTGGCGTCGTTGGCGATGACAAAGGCGAGGTCGACCCGGTCCCGGAGGGCGGCGGCCTGGTCGACCAGTTCGGCGTCGTCGCTGGTGGTTTCGGCCTTGAACCCAACCAGCGGTAGCTCCGGATTGCCCTGTCGAATTGAATCTAACACTTTTGGTGTCGGCTCAAGTTCGAGTGTTCGTGCCTCCCCAGAGCGAAGCTTTGCGGCGGCCTCTTGGACGGTGTAATCGCCGATTGCAGCCGCGGAGACCATCGCATCAGCGTCGTCGCAGGCGGCGTCGGCTGCTGCCAGCATCTCTGCAGCACTCTCGATTTCGACGACATCCGCGTAGTGGACATCGGGGCCGTCATGGATCAGCGTGACTGCTGCCCCGCGGATGGAGCAGGCGCGGGCGACTTCGCGGCCAGTCCGCCCCGAGGCGCGGTTTGTCAACACCCGGATCGGATCAATGGCCTCGCTGGTCGCGCCCCCGGTGACGACAACGTGGCGTCCGGCCAGTTCCTGCTCGGTTGTCGCCCGAGCGAGGGCAGTGACAATAGCGTCTTCGCTAGCGATTTTGGCTTTCCCCTCCTCAATTCGTGGCTCGACAAACTCAACGCCCCACGACTCCACCTGCTCGATTGCGTCTAACACGCCGGGGTGGTCGTACATCGGCTCATGCATTGCCGGCGCGATAACGACCGGCAGATCAGCACCAAGGGCGGTTGTTGCCGTCGTCGTCACCGGTGTATCATCGACCGCGCTGGCGATTTTGCCAACCGTGTTGGCGGTCGCGGGGGCGATCAAAAACACGTCGGCCCAGCCATCGCGGCCACACCACTCGACGTGTTCGACCGCGCCGGTGATCTCGGTGATCACCTCGCCGTCGGTCGCGTAATCGAGAGCCCATGGGTGGATGATGTCGGTCGCGCTGGGACTCATCACTGCGCGAACTGACGCCCCGTGGCGGCGAAGCTCGTGGGCGAGTTCGACGGTTTTGACTGCGGCGATGCTTCCCGTGACGCCCAGTGCGACGTTGACTCCCTCAAGCATTCACATCGGGTGAAGGGCGGCGTATAAATAGGCGTTCGGGGTTGTGAGCGGATTTCGCCCGATAAAAAGAGGTGAGAGATCAGCCACCGAGTGGTTATCGATGCTCGTCGATCCAGCGACACCACGCGCGGAAGTCGTTCGCACCGCACTGCTCGGCGATACGCTGGAGCGTCCCGATACGGACGCGATCATGGAGTGGAACGGTGACAGTGCGCTTTTCACCAGTTTTTGGATGTGTGTATTTCAGAACCGCGTGATCGCCGCGTGTCCGGTCATGCCGGTAGCCGAACTTTTGCAGGACGGACACAATCTCGCGGCCTGAAAAATCTCGAGAGACCATCTATGAGTCGAACCACGGTGCGTCGGGTTCGGGAGCAGGCGTCTCGTCAGCCACTGCCTCGTTGGTCAGTTCGACTGCCTCGTCGAGGTTTTCGAGTGCCTCCTGCCGTGTTGGCCCCTGACTCGCAACACCCGTTGCGTCGTCGATGGCCGACCACCAGCCGTCTGCTTCCTCAATCAGCCGGATTTCGCGGCCAGTGCTCATACACGATTTCAAGAGAGAGCGGATAATAAGCGTTCGGCCCTAAATCTCATTGTGTCTCCCACTCAGACGATGGCTCCGTAGCGGGCGTTCGACGGCTTTTTCCAGGCGATGCTTCCCGTGACGCCCAGTGCGATGTTGGCTCCTGGGAGCATTACCCTCGGGTGGGGGGCAGCGTATAAATAGGCGTTCGGGGCTGTGGCTGCATTGTGAGTTCGGATATCGTTGCGACTGCTGGCTGGTGTCGAATGCTGCTCCCAATACAGGTGGATACTCAATATATGGGGTATTTCGGTCGTATTTAGGCTGCGCCCTGAAAAACCGAAAGACACAGTATTCTGTGCTTCCATAGATTTCTGTATGCCTACAATCACCGTCAACGTTGATGACACCCTCAAAGAGCGGATGGAAAATCATCCGGAGATCAACTGGAGCGAAGTCACGCGCCAGGCGATTACGGAGAAACTCTCAACGCTTGAACTGATGGATGAAATTGCGGTCGACAGCGAGCTTTCTGCAGAGGAAATAGACGAGATCGCGGCGAAAGTCAATGAGGGCGCACGGAAGCGAGTTGACGACCCAGCAGAGTGAACCATCGAACCCACCTTTCATAACCAATGCCGACATACGCTATTCTCAATGGCTCAGGCATCGAATCAGGAACTCACAGATCGGTTCATCCAGTTTTATCGCAACTACTACCGCGATGAAATTGGAAAACTTGCCCAGCAGTATCCCAACGAAAAGCGATCGCTGTATATTGATTACGACGACCTCTATCAGTTTGATACTGATCTCGCAGAAGATTATCTCTCCCAGCCCGAACAGCTTCAGGAGTACGCCGAAGAGGCACTGCGACTCTATGATCTCCCGGCGGATGTCAAACTCGGCAACGCCCACGTTCGCCTGCAGAACCTGCCAGAGTCGGTCGACATCCGCGGCATTCGCGTCCACGACAACCATATTGGCAAACTCATCTCAGTGCAGGGGATCGTCCGCAAGGCGACAGACGTTCGCCCGAAAATCACCGACTCCGCCTTTGAGTGCCAGCGGTGTGGGACGATGAACTATATTCCACAGACTGACGGCGGCTTCCAAGAACCCCACGAGTGTCAGGGCTGTGAACGACAGGGGCCGTTCCGCATCAACTTCGACCAATCAGAGTTTATTGATGCCCAGAAAATCCGCGTCCAGGAGAGCCCTGAGGGTCTCCGCGGTGGCGAGACACCACAGAGCATCGATATCAACGTCGAAGACGATATTACGGGGAAGGTGACCCCAGGCGACCACGTCACTGTTGTTGGGGTGCTCCACATCGACCAGATGTCTGAGGGCAACGAGAAATCCTCACTCTTCGATCTCTATATGGATGGGACGGCGATCACTGTCGAGGATGAGGAGTTCGAGAATATGGATATCGAGGAGGCCGATATCGAGCGGATTGTCGAACTCTCTGCCGAAGCCGATATCTACGACCGGATGGTCGGCTCAGTCGCGCCGACAATCTATGGCTACGAGGAAGAGAAGTTGGCGATGATCCTGCAGCTGTTCTCGGGTGTGACGAAAAATCTCCCCGACGGATCGCGGATTCGCGGCGATCTCCATATGCTGTTGATCGGTGACCCTGGTACGGGAAAGTGTCAGAAATTTGATACTAATGTCGTACTCGGGGATGGAACCGAACGACAGCTTGGCGACCTTGTCGAATCGAACTTGGACGATCCGATCCCGGTAGACGACGGCGTGTATCAGCCGGTCGAGTTCCCCGTTCAGTCAGTGACGCCGGACGGACGGATTACTGTCGAGCAGGCGACAAAAGTGTGGAAACGGGAAGCCCCGGAGCAAATGTATCGTATCAAAACCAAATCCGGTCGGGAGGTCGAAGTAACACCATCGCACCCGTTGTTCGTGCAAAACGGTCTGTGGATGGATACTCGAACCGCCGAGAATCTCAACGAAGGGGAGTTCATCGCGCTCCCGCAGAGACTTCAGAGCGAGGGAGACGATACACTCGATATCGATCATCGGCGCGTCGAGAACGGGCCGGCAAACCGAATCGACACGCCCGAAACATTGACGCCGGAACTTGCACGTCTGTTGGGCTACCAGATCGGGGAAGGACACGTAAGTGGGAATAAATCGAGCGGTTCAGCCGTAATCACGAACGCCGACGACACAATACTGACAGACGTAGCTGCGTGTCTCGACTCGCTGGGTCTGCACTGGTGGCGTCGGCCGCATCACGACCGAGACAACGTAGAGATCGTCGGCTGTTCATCGGCTGAATTCATCGACTTTCTCAACGAGATCGAACCAGCGATTTTGGAACGTTCAGCCGAGCAACGCGTCCCCGAGTGTTTGTTCCGGGCCAGCCAGCCGATCAAGCGAGAATTCCTGAAGGCATACATCGAAGGCGAAAGCCACGTCTCGCGGACGCAACGCGAGATTGCCGTGGCATCAATGAGTCGGGAGTTACTCGAAGGTGTCCACAGTCTACTACTCGGATTTGGGATCGAATCGTCGATTGAGGCCCGTCAGAATGGGAGCTATCGGCTTCGAATCAGTGGCTCCGACTTCATCAGCTGCGTTACTGAAATCGGCTTCGTCACTGAGCGGAAGCAGGCCGCATCGACTGCATTTGCCGACGTTGCTGAAAACACGAACACGGATATCATTCCGAACGTCTCTGAAACCCTCCGACATATCCGAGACGCACTCGGACTGTCCCAGTTCGACTGCGGTGTCCCACGAACGACCTACCAGCACTACGAGCGCGGTGATCGAAACCCAAGTCGGGAGAACCTCCAAACGGTGCTTCTCAAATTCAGGGCGCGGCTCGAATGGCTCACTGACGTGCAGCAACGATTGGACGAGGGAGACTGGAGTGAGATCGAACATGTTCGCCGCGAATTGAATATCTCACAGGAGGAACTTGCGGAAGGGACTGACGTGTCGCAAGGATCGATCAGTAACTACGAGCGAAATACTGTGACCCCAGATGGAGGTGTGACACGAGATGCGCGAAACACGATTCAGGATCGAATCAGCGAAGCGATGGCCGTCGCTGAGGAGGTTCAAGCACTCCAACAACTCGTTGACAGTGATGTTTCATGGGATCGTATCGACTCCATAGAGCAGGTCACACCTGATTACGACTGGGTCTACGATCTCGAAGTTTCCGGGACGCACACCTATCTCGGCAATGGTGTAGTCTCACACAATTCCCAGATGTTGTCATATATCGAAAACATCGCCCCGCGGTCGGTGTACACTTCTGGGAAGGGAAGCAGTTCGGCCGGGCTGTGTGTCACAGGAGACACGCTCGTGCATACCGACGAGGGCTTTCGACAAATCAACGAACTTGTCACGAGCGAGCTGCCCGAACCTGTCTCCGACGAGACAGCTGTCGAGAAGGAGGTAGGGCTCCAGACGTTCGACCGCGAGACGGGTGAGATGAAGAGCGACACGTCGTCACACGCGTGGCGAATGCCCGAGAAGGAGTGTCGCCGCCTCGAAACGGCGCACGGGAAAGAACTCGAAGCGTCGCGCAGTACGCCCGTCCTGACGTGTGGCTCCGACGGGATGGAGTGGATCGAAATCTCCGCGGTCGAACCCGGCGAGTACGTGGCAGTACCGCGGTACGCAGACCTCGACCGCTCGGAGATCGACGTTCGGGAGTTCTTGGAGTTGACGACCGAGAAGGTACGCCTCGCCGACGAGACGGTTGCGTTCCTCCGCGAGGAGCTGACAGTGGAGTTCGGCTCGTTGCGGGACGCCGCGGCGGCACTCGACCTCTCGGAGAATTTCATCTACCTCCACCTCAAGAACCGCCACGTCCCACTGGACAAACTCGATCGGATGCTAGATGCGGTTGGTGCGACCCGCGAGGACGCCAGCATCGAACGGGCGATGCTCAGACACGGCGACAGCATCACGATTCCGGAGACGTTCGACGAGGATCTCATGTACCTGCTCGGACTCGTCTTCGGGGATGGGGATATCTCGCTGAACCGCCGCGATGGCAACCGCGGGATGGTTCGGATCTCGAACAGCGACACACAACTGCTCGAACGCGCCGCCGACATCTTCGAAACCAAGTTCGACAAACGCCCCGATATCGAACGGCAGGCAGACAAGGTGCCTTGCATTCGGGCCAACAGTGCGACGATTGCCCGGCTGTTCGCCAACGCCGGGATGCAGACGCCGAAGGACGGGCTGGCACTCGATCCACGGTTGACCACGGCGGCGCACGCGGATGCGTTCCTCCGCGGGCTCATGGACGCCGACGGCTCCGTCTCGGCACGCAACGATGGCGGATCGAGCGTTCTCATGTCGACGATCAGTGACGATCTCGCCGAACAGGTGCAGTTGATGTTGGAGACCTACGGCGTCCGGGCACAAACCAGGGAACGCGACCGGCGTGGCACGTACGAACTCGCCGATGGGCAGACAATCGAATCCAAGCACATCCAGCAGCACCTCGAAATCTACGGTGCGGATATCGACCGCTACGCCGAAAACATCGGGTTTGCATCGGCGGCAAAAGCCGAGGCACTGCAGGAGATCATCAGCACCGAACGACGCCAGCGCGAAACGATGCCGGTCGGGTCGGCACTCGCCACTGCCGAAGGGTCGGCCGGGGAATACTACATGAACGTCCACCGCGGCGACAACCCCGGACGGGCGCGGGCGCGCTCGATGCTACAGGATACTGATCTCGGCCCCGCCGAACCGCTCGTCCGTGAAGTGGTGGACGCGGAGTTACGGTGGGACGAGGTGGTTGCCGTCGAAAACACGGGCGAGAAGGAGGTGTTCGATTTGACCGTCCCGGAGACACACAACTTCGTTGGCAACGGTCTCGTCACACACAACACCGCCGCCGCTGTCCAAGATGATTTCGGCGACGGCCAGCAGTGGACGCTTGAGGCTGGCGCGCTCGTGTTGGCTGATAAGGGAATCGCAGCGGTTGACGAACTCGATAAGATGGCAAGCGACGACCGCTCGGCGATGCACGAAGCACTCGAACAGCAGAAGATCAGCATCTCCAAAGCCGGCATCAATGCAACCCTCAAATCCCGGTGTTCGCTGCTTGGGGCTGCGAACCCGAAATACGGCCGGTTTGATCAGTATGAGCCAATCGGCGAGCAGATCGATCTTGAACCCGCACTCATCTCTCGGTTTGATCTCATCTTCACTGTCACCGACCAGCCCGACCCTGAAAAGGACGGCAAACTGGCTGATCACATTCTGACGACCAACTACGCTGGGGAGTTGAACACCCAACGAGATCGAATCGCCACCTCGGAGTTCACCAAGCAGGAAGTCGAAGAGGTAACCGAGGAGGTCGCTCCCGAGATCGACGCTGAGCTGTTGCGCAAGTATATCGCACACGCAAAACGCTCCTGTTATCCGACGATGACCGACGAGGCGAAAGCGACGATCCGAGAGTTCTATGTCGATCTGCGCTCGAAAGGAGCCGACGAGGATGCTCCGATTCCTGTCACGGCGCGGAAGCTCGAAGCACTCGTCCGGTTGGCTGAGGCGAGTGCTCGCGTCCGACTCTCGGATACAGTCGAACCCGAGGATGCCGAGCGATCAGTCGAGATTGTTCGTTCCTGTCTCCAGGATATCGGTGTCGATCCCGAAACTGGACAGTTTGATGCCGACGTGGTCGAGACTGGCACCTCGAAAACCCAACGTGACCGCATCAAAAATATCAAGAATCTCATCAGCGAGATTGAAGCGGAGTTCGAGGAGGGCGCGCCAATCGAAGAGGTGTTAGATCGTGCTGATGAGGTCGGGATGGATGCAACAAAGGCTGAAGGCGAGATTGAAAAACTCCGACGAAAAGGCGAGGTTTACGAACCGAAGCAGGATCACTTGCGAACGACCTAACGACCTGCGCGTTAGTGCGCACAGGTTTCGTGTTGTTCGTTTGCAGCCTCAATCACAGCCCGAAGTGCTGAGTGATCGTGCGTTGGTGTCTCTGCGTCATTGAGTCGCTCCTCACACAGCTCTGTGAGAAGGGACAGCTCATCCGTTGTGAATACCCCTGCTGTCTCGATGCGTTCGAGAATTCGAGAGACGCGCTCGATGCGCACCTCATCGGCTTCTTCGACGGCCTCACGAAGCCACTGTTCGACAGTTGCATGGGCAGCCCACGCTTCTGAATGCGCGAGATCGAGTTGCCCACAGGGATCGGTAACGGATGCTGTCATAGTTTTCCCTCTGTTTATGTCATCATTGTCTATGCACATAATAGTAGGCCCTAAATTATTGTGATTGATAATCGAACGCGCAACGCCGACTGCGGGGTTCAGAAATACAGTCTCAGTTCTGGAGTGAGTTAGTTGCTGGCGAGTCGCTCACTGTGGTGTGGGATGTTGTACCGCTTGATCGCTTGGGCGAATGATTCCGGCGTTGCACCTGTGCGTTTGGCCGCTTGCGTGAAGGTGAGGGTGCCGGATTGATACAGCGTTACCGCGGTCATGAGGCCTTTTGTGCCCATATCTTCTGTAATACTACCCGGTATGTAAATTTACTGTGAGAATTAGTAGCATGATAACGCAGTAGGCTGGAATATAACTTATATATCTGTTGAATATGAGTCAAGTTTTGAATGAATGATTTATTCGTTGTCTAGCCGGATCCACTCTCTCAGCAATGCTCTCGCATCGCAGAAGCTAAAACGGTCGGCAATCTAGTCTTTTTATGGATCGACAACAGATTTTGGCCATCTTCTTTACCGTCATTATGGTCGGGTCGATGGCCGCTTGGGGCGCGCTCGCAGCATTCTGAGATTAGTCTGAGTCGCCCCACACGTCCGACAGCGGGTGTTCCTGTCGCCGATCAGCCTCGGCTTCAGTTTTTGTTTGGGCTGGTGTGTTCCGCGGGCTGGCTGCTGCGTTGTCCAACGCAGTGAGTGCTTCCTCGGGATCGAACGCCGGCAGCGTCGGCTCCGAGAGGCGGTCAACCTGCTGACGGAACCACGGCGGCATATCCGCACTCGCCCGCTCAAAGAGATCCAACAGACTGGTATCTGCGAGATACGTCGCGCCGTAATCATCCGGTGCGCGTACAACCCGGCCACAGGCCTGGATCACCGTTCGCAACGCCGTCCGGTGGTACCACGCCCACTGATCGTCTTCGAGTCGACGAGCCACCCGCGAATCGTTGGTGTTGAGATACGGGGCCTTACACAGCACCTGCCACCGCGCAAGCTCGCCGTTCAAATCGAGTGCCTCCTCCATTTTGACCGCAATGAACACCTCGGGATCGTCGCTTGCTTTCCACGCGGTGAGTTCTTGGTCGCGGTTGGCTTTCATGTGGGTTCTAATTCGTGGCCCGACCCCGAAGTCAGTCAGTCGGTCGGCGAGTTTCTCGCTGATGGTATAGGAGTGTGCGTGAATGATTCCCTTCTCGGTGGGGTGGTGGGCCATCAGCCTGACGAGCAGTCGGGCGATTTTGGGCAGCGTTTCGCCTCGGTGCTCGTAGGTCATCGCTCCCTGTGTCACATCGTACAGCGGCCGGTTCTCGACCGGAAACGTGTGTGCTACATCAACGAGCGCGACTCGGTCTGGGTCGATCCCAACCTGGCGGCAAAAGGCCTCCTTGTTGAGAATCGTCGCCGACAACAGCGCGAATTGCTCGCCACGATCCCAGACCGTGTGGTGGAGATACCGGGCTGGATCGAGTGGTTTGATCGTGATCGCACTCCCCTCGCTGCTGGGCTGGTCGACAACCCATGTCGTCTGACTCTCGGGATTGCGGTAATCCTCGACAAACCAGTTGAGATCTGAGATGAGCTCGCCAAGTCGATCCCGGCGGGCAACCTCTTCGGCTGTGAGTTCTGGCTTTGCGGTCAACTCTTCTTTGGCTCGCTGGCAGACACCACTCAGCGTTTCTGCAAACCGCACCGTCCGATCAACTGTGTCGGCAGCTCCAGCAACGTCTGGGACGCCAATCTCATCCCAGACCGGGACGCGGTCGGGGCGTAACTCGATTGTGGCGTACATCTCGGCCCACTCGGCTAGCCCGTGGGCTTCGTCGATGACGACAACATCCCGCTTCCCGAACACATCCGAGCCTGCGGTCTGCATGAAATACGCCAGTGTCATCGCTGCGTAGGGCTGCGCCGAGGCGATAGCGCGATCCGAAAAGTACGGACAGCGGTGTTTGACTGAGCAGTCAAACCCCCGTTCTCGCACACAGGGAGCCTGATCGACCGGGGTGTCGGTTTCGCCCGGCAGGAGACATGTGTAGTTGCCCTTCCCGCGAATGATGTTGAGATCATCCAGCAGTGAGTCGGCGGCGACATCGTCGAGTTGCGACACTTGTGGAGTTGTGTAGTAGGCTCCAGTCGCCGCGGCAGGTTTGGCATCCTGCTTTGATCGGGCACACCCCATAATCGCCCGCGCGAGCAGTGATTTCCCGCTTCCGGTCGGCGCGCGAACCAACACCACGTCGTTGTCGGCCTCGAACGCCGCACGGATTGATTCGAGTGCCTGCTTCTGGTTTGCCCGAAACTCTGGGGCGGGAAACTCCTCGACAATGCGGGCGGGGTTCACGGCTGCCGGTGGGCTGCCCGCAGGCAAAAACATACGGATTGCGGTGGGCGTCTTTGGTGCTCGGTAGGTCGACTACGCTGAATTGTCGCCTTCGGCGGGTCGACTACGCTGTCGCCTGCGACAGATCGGCTACTCTGTCTCCTCGACTGGATCACTCGGCAACTCGGCGACATCTTCGGCTGTCGGCTCGCGGTCGTCGGGCAATCGCTCGATACACTCCATACAGAGAAAATGCTCGCTGCCGTCTGTGAGTTCGAGGATCATCCCGCCTGTGGGACTAAAATCAAAACTCCAGAAGTCGCCGATCCCGCCGGCGATTTTTACTTCCTTCCCGCAGGCATCACACCACCGTGTTGTCATTGGCGGGGGTATGGGTTGGCCCATCTTGAGGGCACCGCTTGCGGTGGTGGGGATGGTTCTGGTGGCACACTCGGCACATCGTAACCAGTCTCACCGATTCCGATCTATCCAGCCACAGAACGAATCGAAGTCAAGAGCACCACACTGGTTAGCTATTTTTTGGAGGGTTCCCAGCGATATTTCGTCGTGTAATGGGACGGTAACGTTTCGCACCTCGCCTGTTTTGGGATGTTCGTATCGGAGTTTTAGCTGATTGCAGGTGCTAAGCCCCCTTCCTCAAGGAGCATCGCAGTCCGCGC
>OBKM01000125.1_pt1 | contig 36351 bp, 36 predicted proteins | sample 1519691 | NCBI WGS metagenome assembly OBKM01 (sample SAMEA37050418, study PRJEB22526) | metagenome | biome: saline pan; feature: lake; material: water | place: Egypt | collected 2015 | depth 0.5 m
TCAATTCTTCGCTAAATGACGTATTGGAGGGTCGTCACATGACGATGGAAGATCGAATTGATGAACTACAGGACCTCAAGGAAGAGGCACGACTCGGTGGCGGTGAAGACCGAATCGAGTCGCAACACGAGAAGGGGAAGATGACCGCACGCGAGCGGATTGAGTATTTCCTTGATGATGGAACATTTACAGAGTTTGATCAGCTGCGAACACACCGCACTCATGACTTTGGAATGGAAGAAAAGCAGTTGTTAACTGATGGTGTTGTGACAGGATATGGAGAAGTAAATGGGCGAACAACGTTTGTATTTGCGCATGACTTCACCGTATTTGGTGGCTCACTCGGCGAGGTATTTGCTGACAAAGTCTGTAAGGTGATGGACAAGGCGATGGAGGTTGGGGCTCCAATTGTTGGGCTCAATGATTCAGCCGGTGCTCGGATTCAAGAAGGCGTTGATGCACTAGCTGGATACTCAAAGATTTTCCAGCGAAATCAAAAAGCGAGTGGTGTCGTACCACAAATTACGGCAATTATGGGCCCATGTGCTGGTGGAGCAGTATACTCTCCAGCAATGACAGACTTCATTTTCATGGTGGAAGACACCAGTCACATGTATATTACCGGGCCAGGGGTGATCAAGACGGTTACCGGAGAGGAAGTAACGCATGAAGAGCTCGGAGGAGCAATGACACACGCATCAACAACGGGGGTTGCACAGTTTACTGGTCAGGACGATGAAACAACACTCGATCAAATTCGTCGGCTACTTTCATACTTACCACAGAACAACATGGAAAGTCCTCCGAGGATTGATCCATGGGATGATCCAAAACGAAAAGACGACGAATTAAAATCAATTGTTCCTCCAGAGCCACGGAAGCCATATGATATGCAGCGTGTCATTGAGTCAATTGTCGATGAAGGGTCATTCTTTGAAGTTGCTGAAAACTATGCCAAAGAAGTTGTTACTGGATTTGCGCGGATGGACGGCCGAGCTGTTGGGCTCGTTGCAAACCAACCCCGTGTGAATGCCGGTACGCTAACAGTTGATTCTAGCATGAAGGCATCTCGTTTTGTCCGAACGTGTGACTCATTCAACATCCCAATACTCACATTTGTTGATGTCCCGGGGTATATGCCAGGAACAGACCAAGAACATCGAGGTATTATTCGACACGGGGCAAAGCTTCTCTATGCATACTCTGAAGCGACCGTGCCACTTCTCTCAGTTATCACACGGAAAGCATATGGAGGCGCTTACTGTGTGATGTCGTCCAAGTTCCTTGGATCAGACATTAATTATGCGTGGCCAACCGCAGAGATCGCTGTGATGGGGCCACAGGGCGCAGTGAATATTCTATATAGCGACGAGTTAGAACAAGCAGATGATCCAGAAAAACGGCGAGAAGAGCTTATTGATGAGTTCCGAGAGAAGTTCGCAAATCCATACACTGCAGCAGACCGTGGATATCTCGACGATGTAATTGAGCCACAGGAGACGCGTCCGCGGCTCATCAGTGATCTTGAGATGCTACAGTCAAAACGTAAGTCGAATCCAGATAAAAAGCACGGAAATATCCCACTATAACAATGTCACTTGAGATCTCACCAACCGCTACCGAGGATGAAGCAGCGGCAATTGCTGCAGCAGTTAGTGCACACATACACGATCAAGAACAGGCTGCTACGGCAGGTGACAACGAACAAGAGACTTGGGAAGGGGATCAGTGGCAATTTGCAGCACGAATGCAGCAGACAAAACGTAAAAGCGTTCGTATTCCGAAGACAGCGCCGACAGATCCGTGGACAGCAGCAGACCGACTGGAATAATTCACGGCAGTTAGGCCAGTCTGTCGGGGAAGTATTTATTTGCCTCAGGGCCTGTTCCTGAGATTATTCAAGTGCTTTTTTGACACGAGAAGCAACTTGCTTTGCCCGTTCAGCGAGCGATTCCGATATATTTCCACTTTCAACTGCGTGTGAGAGTTCGTCTGCATCAACAATTTCAACGGTTCCATCAGGACGCTTGATTACGTCAATATGTAAGTCAACATAGCGAATCTCGTTTGGAAACACCTCAATTGGCGTACAGATATTGACATATGTCCCTTTCTTTTCTCCATCCGGACTCTGATAGACTGTGGGATACCACTCACGGCCTTCAACTACTTTTGTTACCGCAATATCCCCTGAGGAGCGCGTCGTTCCAAGGGCATCATATGTTCCACTGCCTTTCATTGTCCGGCGAACGGTGATTTTTCCATCTGAGCCGACTGAAGAAACGGTCGCTTCACCGAGCGTGTATAGATCGCCATTAGGTTTACCGTGCTGAATTTGCACGGAGGATCCTTCTCGTGGACCGAATTGCTCAAACACCGCTTGGGTCGGAAACTCTTCAGTTGGACCGCCACAAATCCGCTCAACAAAGTCGACAGCGTCTGATGCGTTGTCCGAGCCAGCTTTGATTCGATGGTGGCCGATCATCGTAGTTAGCACCTCGCGTCGATATGTGTCCATGGTAAATCGAGCATTACGCCCAAACCATGCCCATACAGTTCGGAATGGCATAGCAACTGTCCGTGGCGTTGATGATGTTGAACTTCCGGACTGTTCGAGCTCAGAGCCGATTGAACTAGCAAGATCAGCGACAGCAGAAAGCGCCTTATCACGAGCGTCCATAGGCGCCTCAAGGGCATGAGTATGCCATTCAACACCCCAGTCTTCTGGTAGGTTTGTCGAAAGTAGTTCTGTAGAACGAGCCAGTTCAGTTGCGTCTACACTATCTGAATCGACTGAAATACCATCTGATCCATAATGAAGTGTCACCATCGGTTTTGATACAGAGATATCAGGAGACACCAAGGGTGCTCGATCAGACCAAGGTGGAGTCGGCTGTATAACTTGAACGCGAAAGGTGTCGCCAATATCAACATATCCATCAACCGCATCAAATGGAAGGTACCCTTCATTACCACCTGGAAGAGAGAGAATGGCTGCACCCCCCCGAGTATCGTCCACAACACCGTCAAAGATTGCACCAAACGGTGTTGGATCCGGCCAATGGAATATCTCGTCACTCAGCTTCTTCAAGTCAGTGGTGAGCGTCTCGGTAGTCTCATCCGGCCCAGTAACAGAGATACCCTGCCTATCGCGAGACATGTCCACAGTAACGTCTGCTGGCATGTGTTGTAATTCGGCATCGAATCGGCTGTTGATAGAGGGAGAAGGTTGAACGATCTCATGGCCGGAATCAAGAAAGTATTCAGTAAGTGCTGTTGCGTAAATGCCGCGCAAGCGAATCCTCATGTCTATGCGTTTTATGCACGCAGATATCAGCTTTGGTAATCTGAGCTGTCTTGAGCTCTACCGAAATAGCAGACAGAGTGCCTCGGGGCTTGACCCCGGAGCAGTTCACGGATTGGATGATGTGGGGAAAAGGTGAAAGCATGCAGAGACAGGGCGTATATTCTTACTTCAGATTTCGATCTTCAAGCATCCCTTCAACATATTTTGCAATCACATCATATTCAATGTGGACCGGGTCGCCAGGTTGTTTCTCAGAAAGTGTCGTTAGTTCATACGTTTCTGGGATGATGGCAACATCAAATGTATCTTCACGGAGTTCAGCAATAGTCAAACTGATTCCATCAATGGCAATTGACCCCTTGGAAACAAGATATTGAGACATCTCCGGAGTGTCAAATGTAAATCGCCAATCTTCGTCAACCGAGCTAATATCTGTAACAGTTGTAACACCATCAACATGACCCTGCACAATGTGCCCATCATAACGACCGTCTGCCGGCATTGCTCGTTCAATGTTGACTTCATCCCCGATATCAAGCTCCCCGAGGTACGTTACATTCCGGGTCTCTTCTGCAAGAAATGTCTCAAACCAACTGTCACCATGTGCCTCAACGGTCAGGCAAACGCCTGAAATAGCAATGCTTTGACCGTGTGAGAGCTCATCTCCGAATGGTACAGCTATCTGTAGTCGAAGTCCATCAGTTGATTCCTCGCGTTCAATTATTTCGCCAGTCCCTTCGACAATGCCGGTAAACATACGTTATATTGAGCATAGCGAACAGAAAACAATAGCGAAACCGGCGGACAAAGCAGATTTACGTTAAACGCCATTATGAGCGCTAGAAAAAGAAGTAGCGCTCAATTAGTCGTTATGCGAAGTCAGCTCAACAGTTCCATGCGTATTGAGGACATCGGCATCATCGGAGCGTTGTGGTTCATTCCAAAGCAAGACATCAAGTGGAAGGGTTGGAGCCCCGCTAATAAGATTCTCAGCTAGCACAAGACGTTCTCGGGCACGAGACATCCCGACGTAGAAGACACGACGTTCGTTGTCAGTGAGGGTCGGAACGGGACTTGTTGATTTGGTAAATTCATCAACCCCAGGCACATCAGTTGGATCCTCGACAGTTGCTGCCATTTGTTCAACAACCTTCTCTGTAAGATCAGTTGCCATGAGGACATGATCTGCTTCACGACCCTTAGCAGAGTGAATGGTACCAACCCGAATACGATCACGGGGAATAGAACCTCGATTAAGCCGGAAATATGCATCCATACTTTCAGCTTGGAAAGATGTGATTTTCCGAGACATATCAGCGGCAGATTTTGGACCGGGCATGAATGGAGCATGGTCCGTAATCAGCTCAGGTTCGATCGTAATTTCTGTCAGATCATCAGTATCGGCGTCTTCAAGCCGTTCATCGATCACATCGAATAAATCATCACGATCGTTGGTTCCAAACGCAGCATCGGCCAGCATATCGGCGAGCCGTCGTGCCTGCAGACCATCAATCGGCTCGTTAGCGTCGATGGCTTCGATTGCGTTGACAAACTGTGAAAGGCGATCCGTCCACATCCGCTGGTCTGTCATTATTTGGAACGGAAATCCTTCGTCGATAAACTCATCGATAAACTGGAACATCTGGTATCGAGCCCGAAACAGAAGCATAACGGTTTCATCGGTATCTAAAATAGTTTGCCTAACCTCACGTACGACATCAAGCATCGACGGGCTCCGCATTGCTTCAACCAACCCGCCCTCTTTACGAGGGTTGAGGTCTTTCTCCTGTCGCTTGTCGATATGGGATATTTCCTGATTTACTACTTCAAGAACATTGGAAGGGAGACGATATGAGTTCGGAAGAATGACATCTTCGGTCACATCCTCATCGAGAAGTAGGTTTGGATCGGCACCCTGCCAGGAATACACTACCTGGTCGTCGTCGCCGGCAATAAGTACACGTTTGATGTACGGTTTCCACTCTTCGTAGACATCATATTGTAGTGTAGTGATATCCTGAAATTCGTCAATAATAAGATAGTCAATATTAGGAACGAGCGAGCGTTGTTTTACGCGTTCGAGCATGTCAGCAAAGCCAATCAAGTCGTGATCGCCTTTGTATACTCGCCACGCACGAATTGCCTCAGGAACATCAACTCGATCATCATCACTTGGCCACGTTGGAGTGTATTTGTTTCCGTCCTGTGCGTTAGGGTCTTTTTCAGGAGGTAAACGGACTTTTTCAACGTCCCACTGAAATGGAACATCATACCAGTCGGCTACATCTCTCCGGGTCCGCTGTAACCACTGGCTTGTTGCGATGACTTTGTTACCCAATGTTGTTGATCGGGCGGTTCGACGACTAGCTCCTCCATGTTCGTCCTCATACTCGATACCAAATTCTTCACAGAACTCTTCTTTATCCGATTCTGAAACAACATCATTTCGGGACAAGTTAAGAAGTTCATACGCTTTTGAGTGCATCGTACAGACATTTCCCTGTAGAGACCGTGGCGAGCAATCGAGACGCTCAGCAAGACGCTCACGGATTTCTGCTGCCGCAGCACGAGTATATGAGACTACAAGGATATCGCGAACAGTTACATCATCGTTTTCATCGAGTATTTTCTCGACACGATCAAGCAACGCTGTCGTTTTCCCACTTCCCGGCCCCCCAAAGAGGCGAGTTATCGACGGCTCCGATGTTGACATAAACAGTACAAAGGTGAAGAACGGTTATAAGCCCAGCGGGTTTCCTTGGCGGATATCTATGTTGTAATTTATATATGTCTGTAATCTCTAAAATTTAAAATTGGGCAATTTGGTGGGCAATTCAGCCATGAGTACAGGTACATGACCGAATAATCAAAACAGAGATATCCATATAAAGAACTTGTTAACATACCTCAATAGAATTCCGGGCAATCGTCTTGACCGCCTGTACAATGGTTTTTGAATGATAACGAGGGCAATCAAGGCCAGACCAATGGGATACAATAATACATCAGAGTTCAACCAGACAGGTACAGCAGAGACGACCGACAAAGACGCAGAGATACAACGACTTGAGAAACGGGTTGCAGAACTTGAAGCAACCGTACAGTCGTTTGAATCATACATCAGCCATATTGAAGAAACAGATGGAGTAGTGGAGCGACGAGCCAATGTAGCACTCGCAGCCGTAGATCGGCTTGAAAAAAGAGTCAACACAATTGAATCCGAGCTAGAACAAGATACACAGATAACAGAACCTAATCAATCGTATTCTACATCACCTCCGCAAGAGGATAAAACAGAATCGCAATTTGATGCAGTTCTTGGAAACAGTGGATCATCACGAGAAACAGCAGATATCATCAAGCGGATTCAGGGCAAGCTATGATTCGAGTTGTGCTTGCTGTTTTGACGACGCTTGCACTGTTTGGTATATCATTACCAGCGATTGAAAGTGTCCAAACAAGCCAGACAGAAGACGCTATAGAAGCAGAACTACAGACACTTGATCAGACAGCAAATGAGCTATTAGAGACAGAAGAAGAGATTGAAGCACCAGGATCGCGTAGCACGGTGTCAATTGAGCCACCAGAAGCAAGTATGACGCATGCTCCGGTCAAGTATATTAATATTTCCCCGGACGAATTTCGATATCAGGTAGATGGAGGAGCTGAGCGGACAATTAATCCAGAGACACCGTTTATCCGATCCGCTGGAGCACAGACAGAGAAGATAATAATCAGCGGCAGTCAGGCTGAGAAACTCATACTGGAACCAGTAACAGTCGACGACACACGAAAGGTTCACATCAAGCGACTTGGTTCAGATATTGATTTCAAACAATCAACTAACGAAACATCAAGGTCCGACCCAATAGATGACAGAGATGCAGTAAGCCGAGATCCAAACAAGGGAACAGAAGACAAAACAGAGGAAAGAGCCTCAAGACCAGAGCAAAAAATCTCGCAGCACGATCCAGACAAAAACGAAGAAAGTCAAGATGATTCACTGTTCGACCGGTTGACCGGAGCGGTTGATCGCGTCCTTGGGTTTATACCGTGGTAGGAAGCCAACCCATTTTATGTTGAATCTCATCAAGCGATTTCAAACATCTTCCTCTGGATGTACATGTAGGATTGCGGATGGAGGTGAGACACTCAATGCAATATCATGTAGTGGTGATTTAAGCACATCGCCACAGTGTCGGAAGACAGCAATCAAAGCGGTTACGGGAACACAACTATCAAAGCTTCGTGTAGTTTCCTCAGGCATCGAGCGAGTATATAACGAACAGACGGTTAGGTTTCTCAGGGCCGCTGGTGAATTTGCGACACTTGTCAAAGAGTACGACCAAACACTTGCCGCCAAATCACTGACAGATCCGTTAGAAGCAGCAGCGGCAGCCGATGCTAGACCAGATCCAGTGAGGGATATTGCAGCAGAGACTGGGTTGGTTGAGCTCGCATCATCTATTAACGACTACCAGCATGGATTCACTCCAGGGATAAAACCAACAGTTGCCGATGCAGAAATTGTTCACACCCTGCCTGAGGCAGCACAAAAAACAGCCGAAATAGAGCTACCGACTGACGGAAAAGCACGAATCTTTGAGACTCTCAAGCAGGAAACTGACTATTATCAGGTGCTGCCGGTTGAGTTTCAAATGGAGAAAGCAGCACTGCGGGTATTACAGGATGCATATGACTGGCTCGCTGAACATGCTACGAAAAGTACGTTGTCTGCTATGGTACAGGCAATAAGAAATGTAAGTGACGGTGGTGATGAGTTGAATGACGTATCAATTCGAACATTAGCCAAGGTTCTTCAGAAACATACACATGGATATGGGATTATTGAAGACCTCTTTGCAGATCCAGCAGTGGATGATGTGTATGCAACTGCACCTGCAGCAGAAAATCGGTTATGGATCGTGCGGAGTGGACAGACACTACAAACAAATATCAGATTAAGTCAAAGTGGAGCTGAAGCAATCGCATCACGCCTGCGACGAGAGAGTGGTCGAGGATTCTCTCGGGCAGCCCCTACATTGGATGCAACGGCGGATCTATCGCATGGACAAGCACGGGTCGCTGCCGTCGCTGATCCAGCCACAGATGGGATTGCGTTTGCATTCAGATCAGGGTCGAAGCAAGCCTTTACACTTCCACGATTAATTGCAAATGGGACCGTATCTGCAAGGGCTGCAGGATTACTTTCAACGGCTGTTCGGCGAGACGCAGCAATGCTAATCGGGGGAACAAGAGGAGCAGGAAAAACCACGCTACTTGGCTCGTTACTTTGGGAATTGCCACAGTCAGTGCGGACAATTACAATTGAGGACACACCCGAATTACCAATCGATGCTTTGCAGGCACACGATCGAGATGTACAGCAATTACAGACAAGTCTTGATGACGGGCCAGGAATTGATCCGACAGAAGCGCTGCAAACAGCACTTCGGCTTGGTGAAAGCGCATTAGTACTTGGAGAAGTCAGAGGTGAAGAAGCAGCAGTTCTCTATGAGGCAATGCGGGTAGGAGCAAGTGGCTCAGCAGTATTAGGTACAATCCACGGAGATGGAGGCAGGGACATCAAACAACGAGTGACGGGCGATTTGAATGTATCAGAGCCATCATTTGCAACAACAGATCTAATTGTTACTCTTGAGCAGCACCAAGCACCATCAGGTGAGCAGACTCGACGCGTTAAGCGTATTGAGGAGGTGATTGGCACTGAGCAAGTTCGCTTCGAACCGCTATTTGCGCTTGATGAGGGAGAGCTACAGCCAACAGGTCGCATTGACCGCGGAAACAGCCATCTAATCGATCAATTAGCAGCCTCTGACGAGACATATGCTGAGATACGGACAAAGGTAAATCAGCAAGGCGAGCTGTTACATACACTCGCCAGTGGTGGAGAAACAGCACCAGAACATATTACAACTGCATACGCACAGCAAGGAGGGGCAGTATGATTAATCGGTCATTACAGGTCCTTGCTAAAGCATTTCCGTTTGATGTTAACGGTGATAAAGAACTACAGCAAGCTCTTCGCTTTCTAGATAGCGATTTATCTACGAAAACAGTGATTAAAGCAGGGTATGTGACAGCATTCCTGACATGTATGTTACTGACCCCACTGGTACATCTTGTCCCTACTGGACACCAGATTGAATATCTAATTGGGATATTGTTGATCGCAATTGTCGCTGGACAATTAATATTCAAATACCCGCTTATAATGGCAACACTGCAGCGAACGACAGCACTCGGGACGGCCCCAGCACTTATTGGACGTGCAATCCTTCGAATGCGGATCGATCCATCGGAAGAAACTGCGGTTGCATTTGCAGCAAAAACCGGAAATGACAGACTGTCAAAAAGCCTCTCGAAGCACATTAACCGTGCTGCTGGAGAACCTGGATCAGGGCTTGATACATTTGCAAAAGAATGGCAGCAATGGTTTCCAGCGTTAGGTCGTGCAGCACAGTTGCTTGGAACAGCTGGGTCTGCTCCGCCTGCACAACGGGAACGAGCATTAAATAGAGCACTATCTGCCGTGCTGAACGGAACGAGTGGCGAACTCCGTGCGTTTGTGACAAACGTCAATGGACCAGCAACAGCACTCTATGCATTTGGGGTATTGATACCGTTAGCGCTGGTTGCTGTGCTTCCGGGAGCACATGCCGCTGGTGTTACAATTACAATGCCGGTTATTGTGCTTATCTATAATGTCATCCTTCCAGTTGCTCTGCTATCTGCCTCAGTATGGTTGTTATTACGACGCCCAGTCGCATTTCCACCACCACAGGTTACAGAAGAGCATTTAGATAAAACACGGAGCAAATGGTACATCATTGGGCTCGGTGTTTGCACTGGGGGTGCCGCTGGAGCAGTGAGTAAGATGCTCATTGGCCTATGGACAGTTCCAATTTCGGTCACAGGAATTGGAGTTGGATCGACGCTCGTTCTCTGGTACCGACCACATACGAAAGTTAGAGATAAGGTCCGAGAAGTTGAGGCTGGACTGCCAGATGCTCTGTATTTAATTGGGCGACAGGTAGATGAGGGCACATCAGTCGAGCGAAGCATCGCTGAAGCAGGAAAGGGGTTGCAGGACGAGACAGGTAAGCTACTAACGGATGCTGCACGACGACAAGAGGTGCTTGCTGTGGGTATTCGAGAGGCGTTACTTGGTGAACAAGGAGCTCTGACACAGCTCCCCAGCCGACGAACTAAAAACTTAGCATCACTACTTTCTATTGCCAGTAAAGAAGGTCAGCCAGCAGGACATGCAATCGTAGCTATGGCAGACCATCTTGATGAGTTGCAGTCTGTAGAGCAAGAAGCCAGACACGAACTAGCCAAAGTCACAAACACACTTACCAACACAGCTGCAATTTTTGGACCGCTGGTAGCCGGATCAACAGTAGCGCTTGCCGAAGGTATGCATACATTTGGCGAAGGAGAAGATATTCAAACAATCGCGGTTAGCGAGCTAGGACTGGCGATTGGCGGGTACGTACTCTTGCTTGCTGTGGTTTTAGTCGGATTATCGACAACGCTCAAGCATGGGCTTGATCGGCCGACAATCGGGTACGGAACGGGTGGTACGTTAATCAGCGCAACAACTGTCTTTTTTGTAGCATACTACGGGACAGAATTACTGCTTTAGGCACTACGAGCACATTCAGTCCAGTTTCTTGGTCTGTTAGTGGAGACTGTATACAGATTTATAAGTGAGATGGCGGCCAATATCGCTATGCACGGACCACCAATCCAGGCCTGGTACGTTTTTGTTGCTGTCTCTCTCGTTAGTATTGCTATTGTTGGGGTAGCCATTGAGGTGACCCCGACTTCAAAACCACAAGCACAGTCGGTAGCAGAGACAATCGATAGTGTCGCTGCAAGTCCACCACCAACAACCGGAAAACATCAGACAGATGCAGAGTCAATGCGCGTCACCCCCCGGTCTGTTGAATTACAGAAAAATGGAAAAAGAGCCTATGCAACGTTTCAAATCAGTACAGTAACTCCAACCGTGCACAATGCAACGCTTCAGAAAGTGCTACAGGGAGTTCCTCCAAGCCAAGTATATGAGACTGAAACGGCATTTGCAAACGCTACCAGAGAGGCACAACTCCAGAATTCGACATGGCAGCCGCTAAACGAGGAAGTAACAATTAGATCTGTTTCATGGGGTGAGACAGATGCAACGCTGGTCGGCAAGTAGAGGTCAGGTAGAGCCTCTTGCAGCACTGGTTGCAGTTATGGCTGTTTGTACTGGTATAACGATGTATGCGGGCGTTGCGGTAGAGTTTACAGACCAAAAAGAAGATCGGTCAGTAGCTGATCCAACACTTGACAGAGTATCGACCGACCTCCTGACAGATGGAAGTATTGATCCCTCAGAACTATCAGACAAAAGCTACCTCGCTCCGCGAGATCATAAGCTCGCTATTACAGTTGAAACACCGCAACGGAAGTGGGACTGTGGTAAATCTGCCCCATCAACGGCAGAATCCGCTTCAAAGCCAGTGAGTGTACAGGTTGATCGAGGAGTCATCGAGACAGGGACACTGACCGTGGAGGTATGGAATGCATAGGGATCGAGGTATCAGCACAGTGTTTGATGTACTGTTGTTTCTTTTAATCGTTAGTGCAGCTATTGGATTGCTCGTCACTGGATACTCAGAGGAAAGCGAACAGCCTACGATGGAGACTGCATCAGATGTCGTGACCATCTTATCAACTAGCACCGAGACGATAGTATATACTCCAGATCACTCAACAGTCAATACAACAGATATCGATACTAGATCCGACTATGGGACGGTTGCACACCTGTTGGCTACAGCAGCCGTTTTAGAAGCAGAAAAATCAGGAGAAGAGATTGCAGCCACGCCAGCGTATACACAGGCAGTAACAGAGGCAACCAAGGGTGCAACAGCCCCGGTTGAGGATCGAGTACAAGTCAGGGCAATTTGGGAGCCAGTTCCAGATGGCTCGGTAAAAGGAGAAGTTATCGTCGGGGATTCCCCTCCACCTGATAAAGATGTGCAGGCGGCGTCAATCTCAATACCAGTTGCAGCTACTGATACACCTGAGCAGGCAGAAAAGTCAACGCAAGCACTCAGTACGGTACTTGCTCAAGCGACCATTGAATCGCTCTTTGACACCCATCGGACAAAGACGGCAATGGAATCCAGTCATGATGAAGCAGAGATCAGTATCGCACGCTATCAGGATGCTGCCACGACGCTTGATACAGATCTATCGATTGCGCTTGAACAGGAGGATAATAGCCTTGCAAGGTCAATACTTGTAGGTGCTCTTGAAGAAGAATACCGTCGTGATATCGTGAGAAACCCTGACTCAGTGTCTGATATTTCAGACAAAGCAGCGCCGACAGAGGTAACAATTGTGGTTAGGACGTGGTCAGCATGAAGTTAGCAGAAGATGAACGAGCGCGAGTTCCGTTTGCATTGATTGCAATACTGTTACTTGTCAGTGCTGGAACGGTTGTCTACGTTCAACCAAATGAAATCACTGTAGAAGATGAAACAGCAAAGGCGACTGAGCGGTCAGTTGCGGCCGCGGAGACAATTGTGCGAGATGCAACACAGGAAGCAGGGGCAATAGCAGCCAGTGCACCAGTGACTGATCCGGAGAAGGATGGATTTGGTCAGGTACTGGATGACAATCGGACATTTGAGTCATACTTTGAGTTGCTAACCTACAGAGAAGCCGAAGACCGGATGCAGGGCCATACAGTTGAGATTGAAGAAACGAAGGCATCGATGACACTACCAGAGATCCAAGATACAACGACAGCCAAGCAAGCAATCGATAAAACAACAATTGAATCAGATGGAGATGGAACAGTAACAGCGACAATTGAGGGGGTAAAATTGCAGGCAGAAAACGAAGAATACGAGGTATTCAATGAAACACGAACAATTTCAGTTACCGTTCCAACCCCGGCACTCATGATGCATGAGAAGGTTGAAAAATTTGAATCAAAATTAGATGAGGGGCCAGTTGCTAGAAGCGGCTTAGGAGCAGAGCTGTCAGGTCGGTTGTACGCAATGGCCTGGGCACGGGGGTATGCACAATATGGTGGTGCCCCAATCGCGGACGTGTTGAATCATGAGCACATTGAATTAGCAGCTGCTGGGAGTGCAATTGACCTACAAGAAGAGGTATTTGGGACAGCAGATCCAGAAGCAAAGGAAGGGCTTGTCAAAGCAGGAGCAGATCTTGCAGCGGATGAATTACTACCAGACCGCTGGAGCGGTATCGCAGATGCGGCACTGCCAGATCCAAATACCAATCCAGATTCAGCAGACGAAATTGATTCACCAGGGTTACAGAGCACAGAGATAAGTGTTGATATACTTGCTGATGAGGCCTATCACGAAATAGCGGTTAAAGGGGATACAGTTGAAACGATTATTGATGATGCACATGAGGTTGAAACGCGTATAGAAGCAGAAACCGAGAAAAAGCAGGTAAACCAACTTAGAGCTGAGAGTCCAAGAGGCCCAGAGTGGCAAAAGATCAGTGAAGAATCATCCTTTGAAACAATCTCTGTCGAGCAGCGCGATGAGGCAGAAATTCCAGCAAGCGGCCACTGGCAAACGATCGAAACAAAACAGCGGACCGTTACAATTGAGCGAACAGTTAATCGAACGTGGTTGAAAGGATCAGAACTCAGAGAGTCAACAGACATCTATGAGGAAACACATGCAGTTGGGATCGGAATATATGCGACATCTCCATCGGTCGCATATGCTCCAGCAGAAGGGATTTATGACATAGATACACCAGGAAACCCACCATCAGGAGCTGTCGGTCCTTCTATCTCAGACGCTGCTATTGAGAAGCAATTAGACAAACGGGGAAGCGTTGACGAGGTTGCAGAAGAGGCAGTTGTTGATACGATCGATACAGAACCGAAGGTTATTGAAGTTGAGCCACCCGAAGCAGTACAAGCCTGGGTCTATGACGACATAGCGTCGCTTCGTGATACAGTACGTACTTTGAGTGTTGAAGTTGATCAAACAGAGATGGTAACCAGTGCACAGCCAACAAGTCAGCTGAAGACGGTTGTAGAAAAGCATGAGGAACAGTTGGTCAATAAACCAGATCAATACGAAAGTCGGGCACAGAAAGCGTTGATAGGTGCCAGATCTGCATATCTCGATCATCTACTGGACCATCTGAACGATGATACAGAGGAAACTGCCTCGATCCAAGATGCCTTGTCAGACCAAATCGACCGAATTATATCAGGACCAGAAGCAGCAATTGACGACCTCATTCAACGAGGTATGGATCATACACGGCCAGAGCCAGCGGATATTACAGCAGATCCGCCAGCAGAAAATCTCTCGTTGGCTGTTGAAAGTGATCCGTCGCATTTGACAAAGGCAGAAGTCACAACGACATCACCACGTGTTGAAAGGGAAGAATACCACCCATTGTCGATGCGAACAGCAACAGTTGCATCACTTCCTGCAGATCGTATTGTTGAGGCGTTAGCTGACCGATTATTGACGAGTGACGAAACCGTCTCACCAGAAGTTGCAGCTAGGGTAATGCTGCAGGCAGACAAAATTCCGGCGGACATAACGCCATCAGAACTTCAAGAAAACAAACAATCTCTGTATAGCGAGTTAGAGACAGTCAAAACAGAAGCCAAACAGGAGGCAGTACAAGATCTTGCTGAGCCGACAACATTGGGGTATGTCGAGCGATACCAAGCGGTTGAAAAAGGACTGTCAAACTGGGATACTGATGGTGGACAAATCCTTGCAATGAGCAATGGCACTGCAGCAGAGGCGATTGCTGAAGAAGTAGAAACAAAGGATAAACGAACATACGCTGCAGATCGAGCTGAGTCGACACTACGAGTTACGTTTTCAGAACACCTGACTGATGAAGATGTTGAGATTCCTGAAGGGCCAGTAACTGACGTTGCTGACAAAGCACGATCAGTCGCAGAGGATACAGCAGAAGACGTCATTGAAGATCACACTGAGAAGGTAAAAGATAGACTTGATCAACGTCTGAACGGAGGTTTATCAATGGCCCCTGCCGGGGTACCTCTGCTTCCAAAACCAGGAGCATGGTGGGCAACAGCAAATGCATGGACAGTTGAGTTGGAAGGTGAGTATGCATCATTTGCAGTTCGAAGTCCGCAGGGATCACCTGAAACAGGTGGACAAGTAACCTATGTCCGATCGAACGAAGAAGTAGAGATGGACATGACTGGAAACGGGATGAAAGAGACAATTGGGTCATCGGAACGAATTTCATTTGACACGTGGACTACTGTGGTGGTTGTTGTTCCTCCCGGCAAATCAGGTGTCGGAAACATGGAATCTGATGGAATTGAATCCTCAAATGGTTGGTGAATTCAGAAAAGAGGGAATCAGTTGGAAGAAGAGCATAGTGAAGTTATTATTTAGTTGCGCAACGGAGGTAAAGTACAATCGTAAATGAGAGGGTTGCTCAATCAGGATCGGACTGATATTCCTCTGGGGGCTGCTGAAGACCGTTACAAAAGCTACATCGACGCGATCAGGCGGATTATTGATCAACATAATAGACAGAAAATACAGCAAGAAACTGCCCTTGATTTACCTCAAGTAATACGATTACAGAAGAGAAATCCACGAGAAATCACCATATATGAAGCAGCGACAGTAGAGGCACTTGTTGAGCCGCTTCCCCCACAGGAACTTGCATTACAGGCTCGAGAAACACTGGTGTTGGGAATGGCTGTTTCAGTCACAGACGTAAAATCACTTTTTCCAGAAGTCGAAGGGGTCACTTCAAAAGAGAAGTTGCAATCACTACTCGACGGTGAGAGATCCTGTAGTCTCACTCGTTACGCAGAAATTGAAGCAGCAGTTGCACGGCAACGATTAGCTTGATGAGTTCCTATGTTTGGCGAGTGCTTCCTGAAGAGACATTTCCCCATTAGCGACTGCCTTCGCCAGTTGCGTTGATATCTCTCGGTTTTCTGGTGACTTCTGCCGTGATTCTTGTTTTATTTCCTGAAGTTCGCCGGTTGTTGGATCCACATCACGAGTATCAATGGTATCACCGGGGCGACCAGCAATATTGACCGCTGCAATAATATCACCGGTACCACTAGCTCCTGCACCTAAGACCGGGGTTGTGCGCGTTTCATCAACTAGCTCAACAGACAGATCGTCATCGAGGGAGTCAATGATTTGTGCTCCTTTGATACGGGCACCATCACCGACACGGACAACCACGTCATCATGGTTGGCTGCTTCTTCGTGAATGACATCAGGTGCATTTGAAGCAGGAACTTGAAAGACGGCAACGACAGTATTTCCAACGACAACGGCAATTCCGGGCTTGTCCCCCGGGTCAACACCGATGACTCGCTGTGCGTCATCACTTCGACCAACAGTTAGTGCTTTTTCAACTGCTGCTTGTATACCATCTGGTGTAGCGCGAATGACTTGGAGTTGACTGTCATCAGGGACAGGATCTTCCGGACTACAAAGAAGAACAGTTGCACTATCCGGAAGTGAATCGCCCGGCTTAGCAGTCGTGAAGTCTGCCTCTTGGGATTTTAGTTTATCAACGAGGTCGTGGTACAATTCAAAGTCGTCAGTTGCGACGACAATCATAGAGTAGTATTATACTGAGTACTGCTTCGATATAGGTATTATCAGTTCTTCCACAGAGTCGAAAATCTGTCTTAGCAGTTGTTCCAAATACGTTTTCTTTATTCAGTAGTGATCCACACCAAGGAGTTCCCGACTTGGCGGCTTTCAGCACACCCCCTTTCTTCAATGGATTTGAGGCGCGTGTATGCCGTTCGCCGGGTGCAACCAACCTAATCAGCGATGTCGGACGTACCAGCCATTCCATCTAGAGATCTAATTGGGGGACAACGGACAGGTCGTGAAGTACCTCGGCGATCGTTCAATCGGGACTGCGAAGAACGGCCTCACTCGGGGCGGCTCACACTCCCGATATGGCTTCGGTGAACTCCGGCTGAAATCGCTTCACAACCAGTGTCAAGAAATGGACAGAAACGAGTAGATTGACCAACGCACAGATCCTCAAATACTGCTGAATTCGCCGGGATTATTCCAGCGGAAATTCTGAATAAAGAAATCGTATTTGCAACAACTGTTAGACCGTTAACTCAATTTGAATATTCCAGATCTTGGCGGCAAGTTCATTCAACGATGGATTGGGAACCTAACATCACTGTGTTTTTGCATGGACCAGTCATAGGTATCTTCTGTGAATTCAGATCCAGTATCAACTGGCTGTGATGCTCTTGACGAGTTACTGGGCGGAGGAATAGAGCGAGAAGCGGTAACACAAGTTTATGGACAACCGGCGGCAGGGAAGACCAACATCGCACTTAGCACTGCGATTACAAATGCGGCTACCGGTGACAAGACGATATATATCGATACTGAAGGTATTTCGGCTGATCGTTTTGAACAGATTGCTAAGCAGCAGGCTACTGGTGATGTTGACGAGATTGCCTCGAATGTGATCATCAAGGAAGCTACTACGTTTGAGGAACAGCACGGAGCAATTCAAGAGGTCGAGGAAATTGTGTCACAGGCGTCTCTGATCGTGGTTGACAGTGCAACCGGATTCTATCGATTACAGCGAGATAAAGAAGCAGAGGAAGGTGAGTCACTGCGCGAAATTGCTAATCAGATAGTTCATTTGCTCGGGCTAGCACGCAAGCAAAACACCGCAGTACTGATTACAAACCAAGTATTCACAGACCCAGAAAAGGAACAAGTTCGTCCACTGGGAGGACATACCCTCAAGCACTGGACAGCGACAGTACTTCGTGTTGATCGCTTCCGAGGAGGTAATCGGCGTGCAACACTTGAAAAACATCGGTCACAGCCAGCAGGCAAAAGCGTAACATTTCAGATCACTGAAAAAGGGATTCAGTCAGGAGATACACCCAGTCGATGACAGCAGCAAGGCTGTTTAGCTGACTTACTCACACAAGATAGTGGACTCAAAAAGGAGGAGTTACAGTCGACCGACGTTTTCAACTTCAACGCTTTCAACATCTTCAACGCCTGCAAATGCCTCCTCAACGGCTTCAGTGCCACCTGCATCGTCTGGAACGATCACAGTTGGGAGAAGAGCAGTCAAACCGAATGCAACGTCATCACGTTCGACATTGCTGATTTTGGCGCCTTCCGGAAGGGCGTTTTCAAGGCGTTCATGTAGATCGTCAAGATCTACCTCTGGCGATTCTGGCATGACCTTAAGTTGGGCTGCTACTTTACTCATGGTCCTGTAAATCCACACTCAGAGCACTTATAGAGATTGCTTTGCTTGCGGCACTTCTCACACCGATTGATCTCGTTACCACATTCTGGACACGAGAACGACGCTGCATTCGTGCCCATGACTTTAATACCACAGGAAACACATTGTCGAGTTCCCCGTTGCTCTGACTGACTCATATCATCTTGTTGCCGACAACAGCGTAAAACTCTTTTCAAGACCATCCTTATCCAGGGCAATATATATTAGAACTCAACAAAGAGCATGTGGCTTGGCCACTCACACATCCGAATGGAACCTATATCCGGTTATCTTCCTCATCAACTCCCAGTCAAAAACGCTCATCAATCAAAGTGATGGATCAAAACCCAAAGATGATTGGACCCATCAAGACACCCATTAGATGAACCCGATAAGCATGAAGCCGGACCGGAACAAATCCGATCAGAGTTGCAACAACAAACACGACTATGCCGATAGCACCTGCAAAAAGAAAGGAAAGAACAACAAGCAGGCAAAGGACAACCGCCGCAATGTACACGTGATTAATTCCTCGAACCACTCGCAGATAGAGATCACCAATAACAACGACCAGAACAGTTGCAATACCGCCAGCAATAACTACACTTAAAACTAGTATTGGAAGCTCAAGTGGGGCGGAGGCCTCTTCAAATGCAACCATTACACCAGATCGCGGTTGACCAATCGTTGCCAGCGCAAATAGTGCAAAGATTGCATTTGAAGTGTCGACGCCGCTTGTAGCAACAACATACCCCCGCTTGTCAACACCACCTGGAAGAACAAAGAGTACTGCCACCGCAGCGATTGCAGCTGAAATGCCTGGAAGATATCCAACAAGTGCTCCTGAAGTTGTGCCAGCAAAGACAGTGACACTAATTCGCCGCTTTGATGCATGAATTCGGGCATCTTGTTGCCGGGGAATACCGTTGCCAGCCATTGCATCAATGAGCATAGGCGCGCCGAATAGACCAGCAAAGATTGGAGCCAACATTCCTCCAGCAGAAAGGGGAGCATCAGGGGAGAGATCAAGCGTAAGGGCACCAAGTGCTGTGCTCAGCAAAAACGCAAGCAATCCGCCAAAACGGCTCTTATTTGAGGACTCTGAGATAATCAGACCAGCAACAACAGCCGCAAGCAGATACTCAATGTGAGCTCGCAATGTCGGATACACAATCTCAACGACAATTGTAAGTGGTATCACGACCGGTAGAGCAAGTAAAACAGCAAAGCCACTGCCGAGTGCCGATAACCGAATTGCTTCTCGACCACGACCATTAAGAACAAGACGATGGCCAGGAAGCGCAACAGGAGCCATTTCTGCATCAGGCACTCCGATTGTCAATGCTGGTATAACATTGATAAATGAATGTGTGACACCAGCAGCGAGCATTGCCACGCCGGCCAAAAGCGGATCAATAGATATACCCGCGACTGCAGAAGCAAGCAACAATGCAAAGTTATTGGCATGAAGTCCTGGTACGAGACCGCTGATTGATCCTAATAGAACACCGAAGAGAATAGCGCAAAGGATCAGTCCAGTCTGTTGTGCATGTGCTACTAAATCGACACTCAATCCATACATTACCACGGAATGGTACGGATCTCAGATATGAATCTAAGGATCAGAAGTGCAAAAAGAAAAGGAAACGACTGGATTAGCGAACGTGGTTAGCCGAAGAGTTCGCCAAGACCTTCACCGGATGCGTCGTCATCATCATCGTCTTCTTCTTCTTCTTCCTCAGCGCCTTCTTCTTCAGCTTCGTCTTCTTCTTCATCGGCATCAGCGTCTGCATCATCAGCGGCGGCAGCAGCGCCTGCTCCACCAGCTGGGACAGCAGCAGCTTCTTCGATTGCTTCCTCAATGTCGACGTCCTCAAGTGCAGCAACAAGTGCCTTGACACGGGATTCCTCGACGTCAACACCTGCTGAGCTAAGGACGTCTGTAAGGTTGTCTTCGTTAATCTCTGCGCCTGTTTCGTTCAGGATGAGAGCTGCGTATACGTATTCCATAGTTCTAAGTTATGATTATCCAAACATGTTTCCGAGCCCAGCTGCAGCGTCATCATCGTCATCATCATCGTCATCTTCTTCTTCATCGGCTGCATCTTCAGGCTCTGATTGTTCATCTACCTGTTCATCAGTTGTTTCGGACGATTCCGCCTGATCAGTCGCGACATCGACGTCCTGAAGTTCTTCAGGCAAGGCTTCGTCATCATCGATCTGTGCGGCTAGAGCGCGAACTTGAGCGTCTGCCTTGCTGACGAGATCATCCGCAAGGGATGGACTGGCGATAGACGCTTGAAGTCCGAGGCTCTTGGCCTCTCCTTCTGCTTTTGCAATGAGAGTGGATGCCGTGCGATCCGTTGGGAAAACAGCATTGACGGATAGGTTCCGGGCACGTGCTGCTGCTGCTGAAACGTCTGAACGGTACTGCTCGACATCGATGTCGAGTTCTTCCGGACCGAACAGAACACCATCAGACACAACAGCACGCAGGTCAAGCCCAACTTCTTTGGGTTCGAGCCCGAGTTCACTTAATACGTTAGCGAGGTCAGTTGAAACTTCTTCGCCAGCTTCACAGACAAGGCTGTCTTCGGTAACGTGAATTGAACCGTCTTGAATACGGGCAGCTGCACCAACACTTTGTAAGTCACCGACAAACGGACCAGGATCAACTCCTGTGTCACCTTCTTCGATGACAATATCGTTTGGAGCAACCTCACCCGCACCAATTGGTGCCGGAGTCTTTGATTCCTCAAGTTGCTGGTATAGCCCAAACGGATTATCGTTTGTGCCGATAATACCAACTTGTCCGCTAATCTGTTCGTTAAGCTGATCAACGCCACCCTCAACATTGTCAAGGGCTCGTCGAAGCAACGTATTTCGGCTTACACGAAGTTGCGCTGTGCCGTGAAGCTCATTACGCATCTGCTGGAGCTGACGACTTGGAATACCAGCAATGTCAACAATACCAACACTCTCGTATGACTGGATAATCTCCGAGATGTTGTCGACCTCTTCCTGTTTCCACTGCGGAATCGTCTCAGTTTTGCGTTCACCACTCATATTACATCACCTCCACAGCAGGCCCCATCGTTGTCTTCACATAGACAGAATCGATATTCTGGGGACCTTTCTCGAGGTTTGCATACAGTCGACGGAGAATTACGTCGATATTTTCAGCGACGTCTTCAGCACTCATTTCTTCAGAACCAACTAGTGTATGGAAGGTACGCCGGTCACCGCTACGAACCTGTACGGTGTTTTTCATCCGACTAACGACTTCAACTACATCGTCATCCGGAGAAAGCGGTGTCGGCATTTTTCCTCGTGGGCCAAGAATAGTACCGAGATATCGACCAATGTCTTGCATCAGCGCCTCTTCAGCAACGAAGAAGTCAGTCGCTTCAGCAAGGTCTTTGGCCTCATCGTCATCATCACCAAGGTCAGCAAGCTCATCTGCATCGAAGACGTTATCAGCAACGTCTTCAGCACGAACAGCCGTTTCACCCTCAGCGAAGACTACAATACTTGTTTCTTGCCCAGTACCTTCAGGCAACACTACCTCTTCATCAATACGATTCGATGGATCGTCTAAGTCGATGTCGCGCAGATTAATAGCCAAATCGACGGACTCTTGGAAATTGCGATGTGGAGCCTCGTCTAATGCGCGAGATACTGCGTTCTCTATTTCCTGATCTGCCATTGTTCACCCCCGTAGTCCGCTTGCGCTCCTACGGATTGTTACAACAGGCGGTGCCTGTCTAGTTAAAAACGAGGCCAATGGTGCACTTAAGCCCGTCGAAGCGTCCTCTCAGTGCTGGTGGCCTGTCATTTCGCCAAATGTTTGTCCAAATCGCTGTTCAAATGCATCCATTGTTGCTTCTTCGATCTCTTTGAGTTCATCACTCGCCTCTGTCTTGCCATGGTGGACCGCTCCATGAAGCTGCTGAGCAGCCATAAGCATGGCAAAGTCACCAATTACAACAGATGGCCCTTCGTCTTCTTCTCGGAGCATATCAATAGCCCCAGCCGGGATAGTGAGTGTATCAGAATCATCGCCTGGGCCCTCAATTGTGAATTGATACTCAGAATCGGATTGTTCAGCCATATGAGAAATATGTGGCCAAGCCTTTTGAACATTGTCAGAATCGATCAAACCGGTACCACTGGTCTGTAAACATCCCCTAACTTTGGTTATTTTAGTGGAATCGCTGCTTTGAAAGATGATTTACTGTACAATTAGTTGAATATTTGCCGATTTATGTTGTTATTTACGCTAAAAACCACATATTAACTAAAAGCGAAGAATGACAAGGAAGCTAATAGCGTGATTGCCTAATGTAGGGGTATGAGCGAGAAACTCAAAACAAAAACAGAAAAATATGAACAACTGCTTGAGGCGGCATTGACGGAGGCCTCTCCTGCACAAGAGCAGGCCGTTGCTGGGAAAGAATGCATAGAAATGGCCCAATCCTACCTTCGGGATGGACAGCATTTCAAACAAGACGATGATCTGGTGAATGCACTTGCTGCATTTTCATATGGTCATGGTTGGCTTGATGCTGGAGCTCGGGTGGGCGTGCTTGAGGTGCCGACACAGGGACATCTATTTACACAATAGCCGTATTATTCGGGGTTAATTCATATAGGTATAGATTAATCCTATAAATCATTAATACCGACACACTTTTGCGAGAACATGCGACAAATATAAGTCAAACAGCGCAAGCTTTATAAACCTTAGTACCTAACATTCTGTTAGGATCAGGGGAAAAACTGGCTCATTATTAACACCGAACAGTGGTCCCCGTTCCACCTCTATCATGACTCGTAATCCAACCCGAACGCGAACAGACGAACGAACCTCAGAAGAACAGGATGAGAGTGTTGATCAGTGTCCTGAATGTGGTGGTAATCTCCGTAGTGACGAAGAACATGGTGAAACCGTCTGTGAAGAATGCGGTCTCGTAATCGAAGCTGACGAAATTGATCATGGCCCCGAATGGCGGGCATTCGACGCAAAGGAAAAAGACGAAAAATCACGTGTCGGAGCACCGACAACAAAGATGATGCACGATGAAGGGCTTTCAACGAACATTGGCTGGCAGGACAAGGATGCGTATGGTCGGCAGTTGAGCTCACGACAGCGACAGAAGATGCAACGGCTCCGAACATGGAACGAGCGGTTCCGTACCCGTGACTCAAAGGAACGTAATCTCAAACAGGCATTGGGTGAGATCGACCGAATGGCATCCGCACTTGGTCTCCCAAACAATGTTCGGGAGACAGCGAGTGTCATCTACCGGCGTGCACTTGACGAAGATCTCCTTCCAGGCCGATCGATTGAAGGCGTAGCAACGGCGTCATTGTATGCCGCCGCTCGACAAGCTGGAACGCCACGAAGTCTCGATGAAATTACCGAGGTAAGTCGTGTCGATAAAATGGAGCTCACACGAACGTACCGTTATATCGTTCGTGAGTTGAACCTCGAGGTAAAACCAGCTGATCCGAAGCAGTACGTGTCACGGTTTATCTCTGATCTGAGCCTTTCAGAAGAGGTTGACCGTACAGCACGAGATCTGCTTGATCAAGCACGGGACCGCGGTATCCACAGTGGTAAATCGCCAGTCGGCCTTGCTGCCGCTGCAGTGTACGCAGCTTCCCTGCTCACAAACGAAAAGGTGACCCAGAACCAGGTCAGCGAAGTAGCAGATGTATCAGAAGTTACGATTCGAAACCGATACAAAGAGCTGCTTGATGCTGCCGAAGGTGATGACCCTGGTACACCAGCAGCCGTCTGAAGTTTCTCTTTTGTTTTTCCTTTAGCTAAATAGTAGCAAAACACCGAACTAAGGCTAAACTGGATGCGTTTTTCTGCTAAAGAGAATTTATTCACTAGTTGAGGACAACGCACCACAAGCGGCACAGCGGAGCATCAGCGTTCCTTTCTCGCGTTCTAAGTTTGTATCTGGAAGACCACACTCATCACAAAGAACAAATCGATCAGTGTAGTGTGAAAGCGCTTCATCAACACGGTTCTGTGAGAATTCCCCAGTCAAACGGGCTCGACCACTTTCATCAATATGACCGGCTGTACCTAGCTCATTTTGAAGATAGCGCATGACATGATCCTCGTCACGGCCGAGCGTATCAACTGTAGACTGAAAGTTTTCGTATACAGTAACGTTGCCTTCTTGACGAACATTTGGGGTTGGAACTTCAAATCGACTAGAATCGCCTTCAATATCTGGTGTCTCATCCAAGGCCCGGTCAAGTTGGTCATGATAGTCCATGTTTACATATTGGTCCGAGCAGATATAAGCGCTTTAACTCAGGATTATTCATTGTTAGAACAATTAATCCGGAGTTAAGAGCATTTCGCAAAAAGACAAATTATCTTCAAAAAGCGCATAAGAAAGCAGAGAACCGTGTTAACAGAACCCAAGATAATACTATAACCCTCCAGTTAGTATAGTTTATTGCATTATGAAAAAGCAAGAATTGATTCATCTTCACGGGTTACTCGCTGAGGTGTCGAATGATATTGCGGCATACTACGAAGCCGAGCTTGAGCTTGAAGAATACGAGTCGCTTGGTGTACGGCCAACATCAATCCATCAATCTAAGACAGATCACAAGGCGGCCGTATCAGCACTTGCCCGTGGAATTACATCGGAGATGCACGAACTTGAAGAAAAAGAAGAAGAAGCTGTCGCAACTACTGCAGATTAAATTGTAATTGTGTGTATTGACGTGTCGTTGGAATTAGCCCGGAGAGACATCTGTCTGCCTTTTATCGGACAATTACTTTAAATCAGTCGCCAACAGTAGCTTACGGGAACGTACTCTGGAGTCAAATCTATTGTTGTCGCTTCGAACTATGATATACATTGGTCTAAAGAAGAGTCTCAACCGCTGGGAAAGTACCAGAGAGACTATTCGATCAGGTCTTCAAACTCTGGCAGGACTTCTTCCTCATCATCGTCGGGGTCGACATCCTCATCAGTTGGAGAATCGCTGTCCTGCTCAGCATCTTCGTTTTCCTCTTCCTCCAGTACTTCTATTTCGATGACCTCAAGCGGGATATTCTCGAGGCATTGACCGATCTCCTTTCGAGCGATCCGAGACGCATGTTCCTCACGTTCGACGTTGAACACCGTCATCTCAAGTTCAAGAGCAACTAGACTCTCGTCGGCCGCGATGAACGCTGGCTCAAGTTGCTCGCCGCAGTGAGGACAGGAGCGCTCTCCCATGTTGATCTCAACATAATTGAGATCCGGGTTGAGCATTTCTCCTGTTTTTGAAATAGCTATTCGGACCGCTTCGTCAGGCGTCTCTACATCGTAGACCGGCACGGCTGCCTCGACAACAACTCTGCAGTTCATGGCTATTTGATCTTTTCTCAGTCAAACAGTATGAAGGTTAGCCTTTTCGATCTGGTACTTAATTATTTTCAGTTATATTTTAGGCATATTTATACACGATAACAAATAGAAGTGAGTCCATGGCTTGGCGGGTATGTCTATACTTCTTACTCGGAATGATTATTATAATTGGGTGTCCGGTTGTTTCCGGAGACCAACAGGAAAGGTCATCTGGTGCGGATATATCTGCTGATCAACAGGTACATCCAGAATTAACGAAATTATACCCTAATCCTCCAACGCACGGGAACGAAGGAGAATACATAGCTATCACGTTTACTGGGCCACAGAATGTATCGGGGTGGGAGCTCCATGATGATGGAAGACAAGTCGCAGAACTCCCTGCAATAACAGTTAGTGGAACAGTCGCATTTAGTCATGATCCAGATACAGCAGCAGAGTTTACTGATTACCCGGTGTATCCACTCTCCGGATGGTTACAGCTCGCTGTTCAAGGTGACGGACTGTCGCTGAAGACAGACGGTGGCACAACGCTTGACAGTGTTAAGTACGACCACGCGCCAGAAGAAAGCCGATATGAACGAGAGGGAAGTGAATGGAGTTGGGTACCGGTTGAGCAGCCAGATTTCACATTTCCCGATATACAGCCGGCATCGGCAGAAGCATTTGTTCTACCAGATAGTCCCGATCGGATTATGACCGCATTACGTGCAGCAGAACATGAAATTCGACTTGCTGGTTATACCTTTGAATCAGAGCAGGTAACTGAGACATTAATCGAGGCGCATCATCAAGGAGTAGATGTTTCTGTGCTAGTTGAGCAGGCTCCTGTTGGAGGGATGAGTAAGAAACAGGTATCACTGCTCGATAGACTTGAGGACGCAGGAATAGAAACCAAGGTAACGGGTGGAGAAGACAGTCGATACCAGTTCCATCATGCAAAGTATGCGATTATCGATGATACGGCATTGATTATGACAGAAAACTGGAAACCATCGGGGACAGGCGGAAAAGGAAGCCGTGGATGGGGTGTTTTGATTGAAGATCGATTGTTTGCACAACAATTGACTGAAGTGTTTACTGTCGATAGCCGGCACGAGGACGCAAGCCGATGGAGCTCTAAGAGAATCACAGTTGATCCAGTCGAAGAGTCACAGGCAGATGGATCGTTTGATACTGAGTTTGTGCCACAGGTAGTGGATGTAGAAACAGCACAACTCGTTGTCGCACCATATGATGCTGATGAAGAGGTAGATAGACTATTAGCAACAGCTGATGAGTCGATCATGATTAAGCAGATGAGCATAGAAGACACAGACTTCCAGTGGCTTGACTCAGCAGTTACAGCAGCAAAGCGAGGGGTTGAGGTAGAGATTTTACTGAGTGAAGCTTGGTACGTACGAGAAGAAAACGAAGCACTGGTTGATCAGTTAACAAACAAAGCGGATCGGGATGACATTGACCTGACAATCACAACAGCGGATTCAGGAGACAACTTCGAGAAGATTCATACAAAAGGGGTGATCATCGATGAAAGACATGTCGTATTAGGAAGCATCAACTGGAATGAAAATTCAGTGCACAACAACCGAGAAATTGCCGTAATTCTGACCGGAGATGATGTGGCTGGGTATTATGCTGATGTGTTCAGTGCGGATATGCAGCCTGGATGGGGAAGTTATCCGATTATGCTAATCGGAGCAACAGTACTGACTTGGTGCACTGTAATGGCTATATTAGCAAAACGACTCGAATGGATATGACTTTTAACCAGGCTGCTTACAGCGGGAGCGAGGCAAAGCCAATCTCTGAAGGAGTGGGTTTTCGCCTCGCACTGTCTATAACATCAGCTGGCTACAGTTCACATAGCGCTCGTTGTGCTACCAACCTGTTCGTCAATTTCAGCGTCAGCCATCTTTTCAACTAGCGCAGAAAGAACCTCGTCACGGCGGCCTTCAACAAACTTGACTGAGCCAACAACCAAGTGACCACCACCACTTATTCCAGCACCTGGTATTTCCTCATTCAGTTCAGCAACCATCGTTGGGATATCAAGACGCACACCGTCACTTCGAAGGACAGCAAAGTCAGGACCATATCCGATTGTGATGGCTGGAGTATCATTTTCTTTGACTTTCTGATCATGGATTGCACCAGTTGTCTTTCCGGGAGCTGGATATTCAAATCGACGTGCATATTCATCGACATCGATCTGGTACAGGTCAATTCCATTTGGTAGGGTTTGGTGCTCGACGTGTGAGAGTGCTACATCAAGCTGCTCGTTGACTGCTTTTTGAGCCTGATCTGAAAGTAACGAAACAAGTTCTTGATGTTGTTTATCGTTACCAGAGAGGTTCAGAACATCCTCAATAAGATATCCACCATCGTTGTATCGGAGCCAGTGAGCCGCATAGTCCAGTGCTTCGCCGATATTTTCAAGAGTGGCTTTTTCGTATCCTGCATCAGCTGCCAACGAAAGATAATCATTCATTGTTTCTGCACTTGAGCGGTCTGCAAGGCCTGCAACAGCAGGAATGTGTTCGAGATTCTCCGTTAGAGATGGATCGATCATTCGAGCCAGCTCGACAGACATCATACCCGTCGTGACACGATAGTCTTCACCGTGGAGGTATGGATTCACGTGGGCTTCAAGAAGTGGATCAACAGCATCCGGATCTGGATGGTGGTGATCAACAACGATAATAGGTACATCGTAGTGTCGAAGGGTTTCATATGCAGGGGTGTCTTCTTCAGTACTACCGTTGTCAAGCATCAGTAACAACGGAAGTTTTTGGCCATGTCGCTGTCGATCTTCAAGCGCATGCGATAGATCCCGTGTTGAATCTTCCATCTCGTAGAACGGAGCTTTGCTCGGGAGTCGTCGAAGGAGATGCTGGTGGGCATCTTCATCTAAATGGTATGAATTAATGAACGATCGGAGTGCCTGATAAACAGGAACACTTGCACACATCCCGTCACCGTCTGCATGATGGCGAATCCGAATTGGTCGTCCTTCTAAAACGCTACGACGGAGCATTTGTGCTACCTCATGTAGATCGGGATAGATCTTATCAAGCGCATCCCAATCGATAAGCGGATCAACATCCGCTGGCTCTGCCGTCTCGGAAATCGCCGCATTGATGCGATCTGCAACGGCCGACTGTTTTTCATCACGGATTATGGTGAGGTCCGTCAGTTCAACCTGAAGGGATTCATCGCGGCGTTCTACCGTACCGGTTGCCCGTACATACGCGTCAAGTTCAATCTCCGGGTAAGCCCGAACTCCGGGATCAACAAATGCAGTACACGGAATGATACCATTCCCATCGTTAACGTGGAAAATCGTCGGACCGTCTGTTTGTTTGATCTGTATGACTTGTCCTTGAAGGTGAACGGTCTCACCAACATAACCGGTAAGATCAGTTATTGAAGTAATATCAAAGTCGTGATAGACTTCTTCAATCCGGTGTTGTTGTGTCTCAACAGCAACCTCGTCAAGAGCAATGTCGCCGTTTTGCCGTTCTTCTTCGATTGCTACTACAATCTCGTCACCAACATCATAGTCATTTTCAAGATTTGAGGAATGGACCAGCCCCGAAACAGCATCGGAAAGATCAACAAATACACCGTAATCAACTACTCCATTAACCGTTCCAAGATACCATCGATCAAAGTCTAAGTCGTCCCGAGTGCAGTCGTCAGCAAGCCGATAAATAATATCAGTCTCATCATCCGCAGTTGTCATGATAGAAAAAGCTTTGCAGCCAGGATGTAAAACCGCTTTGCAATACTGTCCGCAGGGTGCTCAGAGAAATAGTTGATCCCACGGCATGCTGGAAAGGAGATATTCGGAATGTTTAGCTAGCTTAGGCCCCAACCATTGAGGCATGGGTTTGCTCGGATCATTATTTCGATCGAGTGAGGTTCTTGGGATTGCAGAGGAGACCCTACAGTTTGGACTCCGAGCGAGCGAACAAACACATCCAAATGAGTATATGGGGTTACTTCGAGGGACGGAGGCAAAGAAGTTAGGACTTGACCGGACAGGCCAAGTAATTACAGATATTCTGGTAATTCCGGGAACAAAATCAGGGAACACGAGTGCAACATTGAAGACGAACAAAGTTCCAAATGATCGGAAATCAGTTGGATCAATCCACTCACATCCAAGTGGGGTGTTAACCCCAAGCTCTCAAGATTTGCAGACATTTACACGGGGGGAAGTGCACATTATTGTTGGATCTCCGTATCAGAGACACAGCTGGCAGGCCTATGATGCGTCTGGAAAACGAATCAATCTCGATGTGATTGATGTAGAGCTACCCGACAGCGAGGAATTTTTCCATTTTGACGAGAGTGATTTGGATATTGACGATGCAGGTGAACAATGACTACGGTACTGGCACAGGGAACATTTGACATTCTACATCCTGGACATCTTCATTATCTTCGTGAAGCAGCGGCAGAGGGCAATGAACTACACGTGGTGGTTGCCAGATCAACCAATGTAACACATAAACAACCCCCAATATTATCTGGTTCACAGCGTCGGGAGATGGTTGGCGCACTCGAGATGGTCGATGAGGCACATCTCGGGCACCCAGAAGATCCACTGCAGATGGTCGAGAAAGTCAATCCAGATATAATTGTTTTAGGGCATGATCAACACCACAATGTCGACAGGATTGAACAGGGGGTAAAACGACGCGGATTTGATTGTGAAGTAAAACGTGCGTCACCACGGGATCCGACCGACGATGAGATTCTTTCGAGCCGAAAGATCATCCAACAAATTCTCGACGAACGGAGGAAGTGAAAAATTCCCGTCTAAATAAGTATTGGCTTATATAAGGTCGTTTTCAGCAAGTCGTTCAACAGCTTCTCGTAATCGAGGTTTGCTATTGGCGTATGAGATTCGTGCGTATCCAGGAGTTCCAAACGCATTGCCGGGAACAGTTGCAACGTGAGCTGTCTCAATTGCATTTTCACACCACGCTTGATCGTCCTCTGCGACAGGGAGCATCATATAGAATGCGCCATCTGGGACAGAGACAGACACGCCGTGATCCTCGAACAGATCGACAAGGAAGTCGCGACGTTCTTCGAATGCAGCAACCATTTCTTCAACAACCTCGTCTGTATTCTCAAGTGCTTCAATACCAGCGCGTTGGACAAAGTTGGTCGCACATGAGACAGAATGTGACTGCAGTTTTCCAGCTTGGTCAATAAGATCTTGTGGAGCCGCAAAGTAGCCAAGTCGCCATCCGGTCATTGCGTAGGTCTTTGAGAACCCGTTGACAGTGATTGTTCGGTCTTCCATTCCATCGAACGTCCCTAGGCTGGTTGGCTCAGCATCGTAGCAGACAGTGTCATAAATCTCATCACTGATGACAGCGATGTCATGCTCAACAGCTAAGTCACGGACACCGGCCAGAGCAGCATCAGAGAACACAGCTCCGGATGGATTTGACGGCGAGTTAACGATCAACAATTCTGTATCATCTGAGACGACCTCTTCAAGATCATCCAGTGCTGGCTCAAGTTGGAAATCATGCGAAGAAAGATCAACCCGAGCAAGATCACCGCCAGCAATCTTGACCATAGCCTCGTAGGATACCCATGCGGGGTCAAGTAGTACTACTTCGTCTCCTGGGTTCACAATGGTTTGAACAACTTCAAAAAGAGCCTGTTTACCGCCAGGAGTTACCATAATCTGATCTGGATCATATGAAAGTCCATCAGAAGCGAGTTTATCGGCGATTGCAGACCGGAGCTCCGGAATACCACTTGACTGTGTATATCCAGTATGTCCGTTGTCTAGAGCCTCCTTACCAGCTTCAACAATGTTGTCTGGCGTGTCAAAATCAGGCTCGCCAACGCTAAGGTCAATAACGTCTGCTCCTTCTGCTTCTAACTGTGATGCTAGGTCGCTAATAGCAAGTGTTGCACTTGGTTCGACACGTTCAACGCGTTCTGAGAATTTCATATACTATTTACTATCAATAGGAGGGATTTACCCGTTGCGCTCTTCGTTTTGTATCTCTCGTAGTTCGCGAACAAATTGTGCTGCATCCTCAATTGTTCGTTCTCCTATGGAGATTCGCTCACGAGCCTCCGCTCCCGACATTCCAGGACCGGTAATACCTAATAGCACGGGAGTGTCTCGATCAAGGCTCACTTCTGTAAGCGACTGTGTTGTTGCAGTTCCGATTACTTGATCGTGATCAGTATCTCCCGTTACAATTGCTCCAAGGACAGCTACAGCATCAATATCGTCTCGTCGAGCAAGTCGATCAGCAGCGAGTGGTGAGTCGTATGCCCCAGGAACATGTATTATTTCAGCAACTTCTACATTGTGTTGTTCTGCAGCATCGATTGCTTGTTGTTCCATTGACTCAGTCACAGACCGATTAAACTGGGCAACAATTAGTCCAAGGCGAATCATATGTTGTGCTTGCACTGAAGCATGCTTAGTACTACTGCCTTTGGCCGAAGCCTTTTGCTGGTCCTGCCCTAATGTGATGTATGTCGGCTATTGCCCCGATGCTCATTGAAACATTAGGTATCGTAGGACTACTGCTACTGTTGTTGTTTGTTGTGACGATTTACAGCGCGGTTGAAATTGTCGATGCATACGAAAAACGTGCACTGACAGTATTTGGTGAGTATCGGAAGTTGTTGGAACCGGGGTTCAACTTCATACCGCCGTTTGTTTCCAACACATATCGGTTCGATATGCGAACACAGACACTTGATGTTCCACGGCAAGAAGCAATCACACGGGACAACTCACCAGTAACGGCTGATGCAGTAGTCTATATTAAGGTAATGGACGCAAAGAAGGCATTCCTTGAAGTTGACAACTACAAAGAAGCCGTCTCAAATCTAGCGCAGACAACGCTACGTGCTGTTCTTGGTGACATGGAGCTTGATGATACACTGAACAAGCGCCAAGAAATCAATGCTAAGATACGTGAAGAGCTTGATGAGCCAACTGACGAGTGGGGGATCCGAGTCGAGTCCGTTGAAGTACGTGAGGTAAATCCATCAAAGGATGTCCAGCAAGCGATGGAGCAGCAGACATCTGCAGAGCGGAAACGTCGTGCAATGATTCTCGAAGCACAAGGAGAGCGACGAAGTGAAATTGAGCGTGCTGAAGGTGAGAAACAGTCGAACATCATTCGTGCGCAAGGTGAGAAACAGAGCCAAATTCTCGAAGCACAGGGAGACGCAATTTCAACCGTGCTTGGTGCACGGGCTGCTGAGTCTATGGGTGAGCGTGCGGTAATCGACAAAGGAATGGAAACACTTGAAGGGATTGGCCAAGGAGACTCGACGACATTTATCGTGCCACAAGAGCTTTCATCATTGGTCGGCCGATACGGAAAGCATTTGTCAGGATCTGATGTCAAAGAGCAAGACGGGACACTTGACAGCTTGAACTTTGATTCTGAAACACGCGAACTACTCGGGCTCGACGATATCGAGGAAATAATTTCACAAATTGACGAGGAGACTGAAATGGATCTTGAGCAGATGGAGCAGGAAGCACAGGCTATAAAGGAAGGCGCAGCTGGTGCAGACCTCAAAGATCCAGACGAAGTGATAGAAGAGATGGAAGGGGAACCACCAGGCGTTGAGACCGAGACAGAATAATGTTGGATCTCTGAAGACAGCAAAAAACAAACGTATTCTCGAACCACAGAGGAATATCTTTATTGTTGGAAATCGTATAAACTTTTGTGTATAGATGACCAGTCGCGATGTTGACGAAGATAAGCGAACAACGCTTCGGCGGTTTGCTGCGCTGGGAGCAACACTTCCGGTCGCTGGAATTGGAAGTTCCACAACCGCATCGGCAGACACATCCTCTAAAAGCGATGCTAGAGACGCAATTTCCGGATACATCAACACGACACCAGGGGCTCATTTCTCGAAGATTCGTGACGACCTACAACTTGGGACAGGGGAGACACAATATCATTTACAGGAACTAGAAAAGTCCGAACAAATATCAGCACAAAAAGATGGCGACTACAAGCGCTACTTCATTGCGGGAGAATTTAGCGATTTTGAAAAGACAATGTTGGGATACTTACGGCGAGAGACACCACGACATATGATATTGACAATTTTGGAGAGTCCAGGACTAACAGGAGCCGCATTGGCTGACAAGATTGGGGTCTCCGCGCCAACAATCAGTAAATACGGGTCTGAGCTGAGCGAGAACAATATTATAGCGCGTGATGACGGATATCAGGCAAAGAAGCCTGAGCTAACAATTACGCTCTTGCTCCGGTACGCAAATTCATTTGATACGGAAACGGTTGAGTTCGCACAGTCAGCAGACGACCTTCTTGAATATCAGCTGGACACTACGAAGAGGTGACTTTCCATGTCGTACTGGATGAGTATCCCCATTTTTCAACGGCGATATCAAGGTCATTTTCTGCGATAGCAATCATATTTGATCCAACTTCTTTTGGAGACATATCGAGTTCCTCTGCAATGAGTCGAGACTTAAAATAAGTCTGCTCCGGAGTATTTTGTCGAAGGTATTGGAGGATTCGAAGCTGTTTGTTAGTCAATGAAGGTTCGTCGGTAATTGTAGCTGCGCTCATGATTTCAACAATAAGTACGGTCAATTCACACTTATTGCGTTTGGTATATTTCATTAACCCTTTGCTTTCTTGCGTTTTTATTCTTCCGCGAGGTAGATATTGGTAAATAAAGTCAGATATCCCTCAAAGAACATGAACAGTTGGTACAGTTTGTTATGTTTTGGAGAGCAAGTCATCGAGGACAAATAACATGACAACGGCTATCATAAGTAGCTAATACCAAAGTGTTTAACCAGATTGCACTGGGTGATTACATTAGGCCAACTACTGGACACATTCTGTGTCCGGTTTAGAAACCAGTTATTAGAATGAACGAACGCATACAGCAATTCAACCAAGAACAAGAGGAATCGGAATCAACAGACGCAGATGTTGCCTGTCCGGAATGTGGTGGGACAGTCATCAATGACGAAGAGCACGGAGAGTCTGTCTGTTCAGAGTGTGGGCTCGTCGTCGAAACCGACGAGATCGATCACGGGCCGGAATGGCGCGCATTTAATGCCAAGGAAAAAGATGAGAAATCGCGTGTCGGAGCACCAACAACAAACACGATGCATGATAAAGGCCTGTCAACAAATATTGACTGGCGAGATAAAGACGCATACGGGAACGCATTAGGATCCCGGCAACGGGAGAAAATGCAACGGCTCCGAAAATGGAACGAGCGATTCCGTACCCGTGACTCAAAAGAGCGTAACCTCAAACAGGCACTCGGCGAAATCGATCGAATGGCATCTGCACTTGGTCTCCCCGATAATGTTCGTGAAACAGCCAGTGTTATTTATCGGCGTGCACTTGAAGAAGATCTCTTGCCAGGCCGATCAATCGAGGGAGTGTCAACGTCGTGCGTGTATGCTGCCGCGCGACAGGCTGGTGTACCACGAAGCCTTGATGAGATTGCGGATGTCAGTCGTGTAGAAAAACATGAGATTGCCAGAACATACCGCTATGTTGTCCGAGAGCTCGGACTAGAAGTGAAGCCAGCTGATCCAGAAAGCTATGTTCCACGATTTGCGTCTGACCTTGAACTTTCAGACGAAGCAGAACACCGGGCCCGGATGCTGCTACAAAACGCGAAGGACAAAGGGATTCACAGCGGCAAGTCACCAGTCGGACTGGCTGCCGCGGCAGTGTATGCGGCCTCACTTCTAACAAACGAGAAAACAACACAGGCAGAAGTAAGCGAGGTTGCCGACATTTCAGAGGTAACAATCAGGAATCGATATCACGAGTTGCTTGAAGCAGAAGAAACGATTAACGCTATCTAGGAGATTCTGTTAAGCAAGAGTTGCATTAGCGATCTATCTCGCTGGTTTTGGTTTTGTAATATTTGACCGGACTATCCTGAAGTTATCACAGGCGAATTGACATCCTCCACCGGCTAAAGCTGGTGGGCGTTCGTCTCGCTACCGCTGTATGAACGACTGTTCCGCGACAGCTCAGTCGCCTGAGAAAACGGATAATATCGGGATTCGGACCGCACTACTTCTGAAGAAATCCCTTCGGGCCGCTGGCTGTGGATTCCGGTAAGCACGGAATCTCCAAATCTCATGCCGAGTTCGGAGACTACAGTTTGGTCCCGCCAAGAGCCTAGTCATACTGACGAGGCTGCAAGCCGGAACCTCCCAACAGTTATAAGCTTGACTTCCTCCCACCCCTTCAGGGCTGTCTCTTACCCACATCTTTCGTCGAGAGT
>OBKM01000126.1_pt1 | contig 36136 bp, 34 predicted proteins | sample 1519691 | NCBI WGS metagenome assembly OBKM01 (sample SAMEA37050418, study PRJEB22526) | metagenome | biome: saline pan; feature: lake; material: water | place: Egypt | collected 2015 | depth 0.5 m
AAGCGGTCGATCGTCTGTCTGACATCCCGCAGGAAGATGTAGATCGGGATCCCGATCAGCAAGAGCAGTCCGGCGACGATGGCGTTGAGCCAGAGCAGCATGTACGCCGCCGTTCCGGCGACGCCGAACTGTCCGAGGATCGCCTGTGTTCGGTCGACCGGCATCGACCAGATCCCCGCGAGATCCAGCCCAGCGAGCACGGCGAGGATCACGCTGATGTTGAACAGGAGGAGGAAGGGAACGGCGGCATAGCGCAGGAACGGGTTCATCTCGCGATAGAAGTACTTCGAGACGAGCCAGTTGGGCATCCGTTCGGTCGGTGTCACCGCCTGCACGTCTTTGAGCCAGTTGAACCGGCCGCGATCGGAGAGCTGTCCCGCCCGGCTCGTCACGTGCGTATTATAAAAGTACCCGAGCGGCGTGGCGTGTTCGTTTCCGAAGTCCTCGACCCGGTTGTTCGGGTCCTGCTGGTGGCCGTGCTCGAAGTGGATCGCGCGCTCGCCGACCTCACGAGTGATCGACAGCTCCGGTTCGAGCGTGATGTTGTACTCGGCGAACCGGTCGATGTACTCGTCGTCCGCGGCGAGCTCGTGGTCGTGGTTCCCCGGCAACAGCGTGATCGGCATCGTCTCGCCGGTGGCACGGAACTGCTCGAACAGCTCGGGATAGCTCGCTTCGAGGGACTCGAACTTCTCGATTCCCTCGATCGTCGTAAACTCCCAGAGGCCGAACGCGTCGCCGTTGATGATCAGCTCGGCGTCTTCCTCGTTCGCTTCCAGCCGTTCCAGAAACTCGATGAGTTCGTCGAGAAATTCGACGTGTTCCAGCTGTTCGTCACCACCAATGTGGAGATCACTGATGACGTAGTACGTTGTCCCCTCGCTCATTGGAGTTCCAATTCGCGGTCGACCCTGAAAGCCTTGTTCCTCTCAGAGTGGGTATTTTCACTGGGAGACTGCCGGTCGATGGAAATCACCGCCGACCAGGGTACGTGAGAGGAGCGAACACGATCAGGCGAGGAAGACGTGACGCGGCCGGTCGGCCAGCACGTCCCGCCCCCAGTCGACCGTGTCGCTGAACGCGTCGCTCCGGAAAAAGGCCATGCAGTCTTCCTTCGAGTCCCAGCGGCTCGCGATGAACATATCACAGTCGTCCTCGACGTTGGCGTAGAGGTCGGTCTGTCGGTGTCCGTCCATCTCTTCGAGGAGGCCGCCGACAGTGTCGAACTTTTCGACGAAGTCATCCTCGTGTTCGGGTTTGACGGTGTAGAACATCCCCATCGTCCCGAAGGTCTCGGCGTCGTCGCCAGCCTGTCGGACGATCTCGGGCAGGTCCGAGAGGTAGTCACTCGCGGTGTTGGCGGCGTCCTCGGTCTCCCAGATGCTGACGACCGCAGGATCTGCGCCCTCTGTCGTGTACACCGCCGTCTTGATGTGCGTATCGTAGCGGTCGAAGCCGTCGCTCAGGCTCGCGACTTCCTCGCGGAGCTCGTCGACGTCTGCCGCCGAATACAGCACGAGCGCGTAGACGTCCTCGCCGTGGGGCTGGCCCGCGTAGATGCCGTGGTCGTCGAGTTCGTCGCGGATGCTCTCGGCGTTCTCGTCGGTCCGGTCGTGAGTATCCTCCGCTTCGTCGGCCGCCTCCTCGTGGTCCTCGCCGTCGCCGACCGCGTGGAACTCGCTCGCGCTGCCGTCGAGCGCCCCCTGCAGGTAGCCGGTGACGCCGGGGAGCTCTTCGAGGAAGCCGCTGGCGATGCCCGCGGCGCGGTCGGTCTCCCAGCCGCTGACGACGGCGGTGTCCTCCCCGTCGCCGACGACCTCGGTGCCGAGATGGGAGTCGTAATGCTCGAAGTTCCCGCGCAGCCCCTCGACTTCCTCGTCGACCTCGTCGGTGGAGGCATCGGAGTAGACGACCAGTCCGACGCCCTCGTCGGGCAGCGAGACGCCGAGTCGGTCGAGTTCGCTCGGCACCGACGCGGCCTCGTCGTCCGCGGACTCGGATTCGGCGTCGGTACGCTCGGCCTCCGCATCCGCCGGCGTCGCCGCCCCCTCGTCGCTGATCCCCGCTTCCTCCGTGTCGTCGACGCCGACCGGCTCCCCGGACAGTACGGCGTCGAGTTCAGCCGGGCTGAACCGCCGCCCAGAGTAGAACGGCCCGAACTCCGCGTATCGCGATGAGGATGGGTCAAAGCGCATCTCGTAGAGCAGATCCTTGACATCGGTCGGGTCGTCGGCAAAGAGCGTCACGCCCCACTCGAAGTCGTCGAGGCCGACGCTCCCGGAGATGATCTGGCTCACCTTACCCGCGTAGCTTCGCCCGATGTCGCCGTGGCCGGACATCAACTCGGCACGGTCCTCGAAGGACAGATCGTACCAGTTGTGATCCGGGCCGCGGCGTTTGTCCATCGGGTAAAAGGAGACGAAGTCGGCCTCCGGCAGGTCGGGATATAGCCGGGACTCGATGTAGTTTTTGATGCCGGGATCGGCCTCCTCGTCGGGATCGAAGTACGCCTCCGCGCCGGTGTAGCCCGACGCCTCGGTGACGGAGACGTACGAGCCGGTGTGCTCGGTAAAGCGCGCGAAGGCGGTCGTCTCGAACTGGCGTTCCAGTGTGTCCAGATCCGCGAGCGTCGGTCGGAGGTGAAGCAGCATGAGATCGGCCTCGTGGCCGAGGACGGTGAACACCGCTGATGCCCCCGCATCGGCGTCTTCGACGGCCTCGGCGGCTTCGAGGTATTCGACGCCAGCATCGAGCGCACGCTCGCGCTCGGCCGGTGCGGCCTCGGTCCAGGCGTCCCAGTCGATCGTTCGCAGGTCGTGTAGCACGTACCAGCCCTCGTCGGTCTGTGGCGGTTCGCGTCGGTCCATACCCGGCTGTTGGGACGCGGTCGTTAAGGGGTTTGTCAACCGCCGTCGTTCTGTGGTGCTGCCGGTGTCTTCAAGCGGATCCACCTGTTACCAGTACACGATGAGCCGACTGGAGGATCCACTGGAGATCGGCAACCTGACCCTGCCGAACCGCCTCTATCGCGCGCCGCTGCTCGAATGCGCGGGGAACGGCCCGGACGCCGTCGAGCAACTGATCGCCGACCTCGAACCGGGCGCTGCTGCTGGGGCAGGCCTGCTCTGTCAGGGCGCGGCGATCGTCCGTAGCGAGGGGGGCTGTGCTGCCCCGGGGATGACCCGGGTTCACGACCCCGACTTCGTGGCCGAACTCTCCGCGCTCACCGACCGGATCCACGACCACGGCACGAAGATTGCCATTCAGCTCGAATACGGTGGCCTCCGCAGCATGGAGACGTGGCACGCTGGCTACCGCGCCGAGCATCCCGAGCTCTCACAGCTGGCAGTCTCGCGGCCGCCGTGGCAACTGCGCGCGCTCGACCGGCTCGGCGTCGTCTCTTACGATCCGGACGTGATGACGACCGAGCAGGTGTACGAACTCGCCGCTGACTTCGGCCGCTCGGCGAGCTACGCCGTCGATGCGGGGTACGACGCCATCCACCTCGCAGGCGCAAATATGGGGATCATCCAGCAGTTCCTCTCGCCCTTTTATAATCGCCGCGAGGACGAGTTCGGCGGCTCGCTTCGGAACCGGGTCCGTTTTCTGGAAGTCGTCCACGACGAGATCCAACGGCGGGCGGGCGACGTGCCGATCCTGACCAAGGTTCCCGCCGAGACCGCCGCCCCACGTGCCGTCCGGCGGCATCTCACGCTGGAGGACGGCGTCGACATCGCGGCGCGGCTCGACGCGGTCGGCTTCGACGCCATCGTCCCCGTCGTCACGTCGACGTTCTGGGACATGAGCATCGTCCGCGGGGAGTACCCCGAGCGCGCGTGGGACAAGGAGGGGTTTCAGGACGGCTACGCCGAGGCGTTCGGGAGCCGGTACCGCGCCCGTGCCGTGGCCCTGCTCAACCGTTTGCAAGCGCGACGATTCGACTTCGAGCCCGCCTGGAACGAGTCGTTCTGTCGGCGCGTCCGCGAGCGCGTCGATGCGCCGGTTCTCGCCGAAGGCGGCATCCGCGAGCGCGAGCAGATCGATCGGCTGCTCGACGCGGACGGTTCCGAACCGGCCTGTGACGCGGTCGGAATGGCCCGGCCGTTCTACGCCGAACCGCGGCTTCCCGCGCGACTGCTCGATGCAGCTCCGGACTCGCGCGTGCTCTGTGAGAGCTGTAACAACTGTACGGTGCCGCAGGCGACCGGCGCGCCCGGGGTCTGTCGGACGCCCGACATTCTGCGACGTCACGGCGAGTTACAGAAAGAGGGGGCCTACGAGCGCGGGGAGTAGAACGTATGTGTTCGTGGCCAAAACGGCCACCCATGCGAGTGAGCGTTATCGGCGGGAGCGCGGTCGACAACCAGACGTATGAGACGGCCCGGCGGCTCGGCGCGTTGCTGGCCGAGCGCGACCACACCGTCGTCTGCGGCGGTTTGACCGGCGTGATGGAAGCAGTCTGTCGGGGTGCACGTGAGGCCGACGGCGAGACGATCGGCATCCTGCCCGGCGAACGCCGCAGTACCGCAAACGAGTACGTCACGACGCCGATCGCGACCGGGCTCGGGAACGCCCGGAACGCTCTCGTCGCGCTCAACGGGGACGCCGCGATCGCTGTCGACGGCAACATGGGGACGCTCTCGGAGATCGCGCTCGCGCTCAATGCGGGCCTGCCGGTCGCCGGGCTGGATACCCACGACATCGAGGGCGTCGAGATGGTCGACTCCCCCGAAGCGGCGGTCGAATACGTGGAATCGGCCCGGCGCTAGTCGTACTTGCGAAAGCCCATATCACGGGCCATTTCGCGGAAGGACTGCCGACAGAGCCAGATGTCGTACTTGCCGATCAGGCCGTCCTTGCGACCTGTCGCGCGACACTCCTTCTGTTGGCCTGTGCGCTCGTCGGCCGTCTCCTCGGCTGTGTCAGTCATACAACTCCCCGCACGCTCCACAGGTTGAAAGAAGTTACTAACACAGGATATAATATTAATAATCTCTGGGGGGATCGGGGACGACGCCTGGAGAGCGGTCAGTCGACCGATTCCCCGCGGATGACCACGTCCGTGACATCCAGCTCGGTCGCCCGTCGCACGACCCCACGGACGGGATCCTCGATGCCGGAGAGATTGTCCGAGTCGCCGTCGAGAACGACCATCGACGCCTCCCGGCCCGGTTCGATGAGTCCGCAATTGCGGCCCGTGATCTCCGCTCCAGCAACTGTCGCCATCCGGAGCACCTCCCGGGCGCTCACGTCGAACGTCTTCGCGGTAAAGGCCATCTCCCGGAACATCGACGGCTGGTTGAGCATCACGTTGTCCGTCCCGAGCGCGACCGTGGTGTGGGCGAGGAGATCGGAAAGCGGCACGCTACCGACATCGAGGACCGCGTTTGCACGGGGACAGACCGCGATCGGAACCGACTGTTCTGTGACCCGTTCGAGATGCTCCCGTTGTGCGTGTACCATGTGGACGAGCAGATCCGGTTCGAGATCCAGCGCGGGATGGATGTCCGTCGCGTCGGGCTCGCCAGCGTGGATAGCAAAGGGTTTGTCGGCCGCTGCCACCGCCGCTCTCCGTTCCTCGAAGTCCTCGTCGTTTGCACCGCTTGCCCCGTACCCATCGGCGTACTCGAGCACGGCCGGATCGTCGCTCCCGAAGATGAACGGGTCGATCCGTCGACCCTCCGCAGCCTCACGCAGCGCGCGTGCCCCTTCGATACCGAACTCGCGGAAATCGAGCGCCGACACGGTCCCCGTTCGTTCCATAAACCGGAGCGTTCGACTGATTGCCGTGACGAGCTCCTCGTGATCGGCTGCGGCCAGCCGCCGGTGTTTCAGGCTGTCCGGGGGTGCAACCGCTTCGGTCAGGGAGAGTCCGACCGCCGCCTCCTTCGCGATCGAGTCCCCGAGATGCGTATGTGCGTTGACAAACGCCGGGAACACGATATTTGTGGCGTCGACGGGCGCTTCCTCGACAGCCGTAATCCGTCCGTCCTCGACGAGGACACGGCCACGAACGGGCTCGAACGAGCGGCCGGTCAGAACGGTTCCCTCGAATTGCTCCATGAACGTATCTCTGGCGCAGCCATTAAATGAATTGCGAGGTTGCGAAACGACAGACCGTCCACCGGAACGGCCAAACCGCTCCCGCCGGAACGATGGTGTGATGCGCGCCTTTCGGATCGCCTACGACGGCCGACCCTACTATGGCTTCCAGCGCCAGCCAGACGTGCCGACAGTCGAGGGGACCCTGTTCGACGCGCTCCGCGCGCTCGATGTCTTCGCCGGGGGGAAACCGGCAGGCTATGCGGCGGCAGGCCGAACCGATGCTGGCGTCTCCGCGCTAGCCCAGACCGTTGCCTTCGAGGCACCCGACTGGCTCACGCCGCGGGCGCTGAATAGCGAGCTTCCCGGGACCGTCCGTGCGTGGGCGAGTGTCGACGTTCCCGGGGGGTTTCACGCGACCCACCACGCCACCGAGCGCCGCTACACCTACCACCTGCACGCGCCCGAGGCGGACGTCACGCTAGCTCGCGAGGTCCTCGATCAGCTCTCGGGTCAGCACGACTTTCACAACCTGACGCCCGATTCGGACGGGACCAGCAGGGAGCTCGATGCCGACCTTGCACACGACGACCCGTTCCTCGTGCTAACGTTCTCGGCTGGCGGCTTCGCCCGTCAGCTCGTCCGTCGGCTCGTCTCGCTGGTCGCGGGGGTGGCACGGGGCGATCGCCCGCGTGCAGACGTCGACCGCGTCCTCGCCCCGGAGCCGCTGGACGGGCCACGCGGCATCGCCCCCTCGCCTGCTCAGCCGCTCGTGCTCGCGGACGTGATATACGGGGAGAGCGAGGTGCTGTCGGAGCCGCTCTCGTTCGACGTCGACGCCGAAGCCGCACGGAGTGCCCGCGATGTGTTCGAGAGGATGCGCCTCGAGCACGTCACGGCGAGCCGAGTCGCCGGACAGCTCACGGCGGGGATCGATGGGTCGCTCGCCGATCGGTAACGCCGGAGGGCAACGACTTTGTAAGCCCACGCCCTCGCCGGGTACATGGACCGGTCACCCGAAGAGTACGGCGCCTACTGGCGTGCCTCGCTCCGGATCACGGCGGGCGCGTTGCTCGCAGTCGGTGGCTATCAGTTCGTCGGCCCGTTGCTTCGCGATCCGGGCCTCGGGACCACACTCTTTGGCTGGCTCCTCTTTTTGCTCTTCCTGACCGTCGGGAGCTACTTCGGCGTGCTTGGACTCGCGCGAACGATCGAGCTGGCGACCGGCGGATAACCGGCGAGATCTCCGCACGGCAACAGCATTTTGCCCCACCACGACGAACGCCTACCAATGAGTTCCGTACCGGAGCGATCCGAGATCGACGAGGAGTACAAGTGGGATCTCGAAAGTATCTACGCAACCGACGAAGACTGGGAGCAGGCTTACGAGGACGTCGAGGCGCGGATCGACGAACTGACGAGCTACGAGGGGCGAGTTGTCGAGGACGGCACGACGCTACTGGAGTTCTTCGAGCGCTACGAGTCGGTGATGCGGGACGTCCAGCAGATCAGTGCGTACGCGCGGATGCGCCGTGACGAAGACACTCGCGATCAGGAGTATCAGGCGATGACGACGCGCGCGCAGTCGCTCGCCGCAGACGCCTCCAGCGCGGCGAGCTTTCTCGAACCGGAACTGCAGGCGCTCGACGACGATGAACTCGACGCCCTACTCGGTTCCGAGCCGGAACTGGAGGTTTACGAGCACTACATCGACGACGTGGTCCGGATGCGCGAGCACACCCGATCGGCCGAGATCGAGGGGCTGCTCGCCGATCTCTCGGAGGTCACCGGCGCGTCCGGCGAGATCTACAACATTCTGACGAACGCCGACGTGGAGTTCCCGACCGTCGAGGATCCCGACGGCGAGGCCGTCGAGATCACGCTTGCGAACTTTACGAACCTGCAGAAGGATCCGGACCGCGAGTTCCGCCGTGAGGTGTACGAGCAGTTTTACGACGAGTGGGCGGGGATCCGCAATACGGTGGCGACGTCCTACCGCAACAGCGTAAAAGCCGATGTGAAGCTCGCTCGCGCCCGAAACTACGAGACGGCTCGCGAGGCTGCGATGGACGGCCCGAACGTTCCGGTCGAGGTGTACGACAATCTGGTCGACACCGTCCGGGAGAACCTCGACAAACTCCACCGGCACGCCGAGCTCAAACGGCGCGCACTGGACGTCGACGAGCTCCGGATGTGGGACCTGTACATGCCGATGACCGAAACCGAGAGTCCGGACCTGGAGTACGGCGAGGCCCGCGAGCACGTCGTCGAGGCCCTTGGCGCGCTCGGCGAGGAGTACCAGTCCCGGGTCGCGGAGGGACTGGACTCACAGTGGGTCGACGTCTACGAGAATCGGGGGAAACAGAGCGGAGCGTACTCGGGCGGTACCTACGACACCCAGCCGTTTATCCTGATGAACTATCAGGACGACATCTCCTCGATGTTCACGCTGGCCCACGAGCTGGGCCACTCGATGCACTCGCAGTACACCAGCGAGAACCAGCCCTACGTCTACAGCAGCTACGAGATCTTCACCGCGGAAGTCGCGAGCACGGTCAACGAGTCGTTGCTCACACGGCATCTGCTCGACACTGTCGAGGATCCACAGTTCAGGCGACACGTCCTCAACGAGTATCTCGAACGATTCCGGTCGACGCTGTACCGCCAGACGATGTTCGCGGATTTCGAGCATCGGGCCCACGAGATCGTCGAAGACGGCGGCGCGCTCACCCCGGATCGGCTCGACGAGCTCTACGGCGATCTAAAAGCGGAGTTCTACGAGCCAGCGGCGATCGACGACCGGATCGCCCGCGAGTGGATGCGGATCCCCCACTTCTACCGGGCGTACTACGTCTACCAGTACAGTACCGGAATCAGTGCGGCCGTCGCGCTCGCCAACAGTATCGTCGAGGAGGGCCAACCTGCCGTCGAACGCTATCTCGGCTTCCTCGAACAGGGCTCCCGGCAGTACCCACTCGAACTGCTCGCCGATGCGGGCGTCGACATGTCCGCACCCGATCCGATCGAGTCCGCCCTCTCGACGTACGACACGCACCTAGACGAGTTCGAGGAGTTACTCTAATCGAACCGTCTCGGCCTCGAAGTCCTCGATGAACGCGCCGCTCCCGCCGACCGAGACCGACTCGCCGTCGTCGTCGATCGTGAAGGCGCTCTCGACCGGGAAGGAGTTCGTCGCCGGCTTGACCATCCCCTGTCGGACCGAGACGACCGGTCCCTCGATCGTCTCCGTGTCGTTTTCCGACCCGACCATCCGCCCCGTAGCGACTGCCGTGACAGTCTCTCCCTGATTCGACCGAAGCGCGGCCTGCAAGACGGCGTGGCGGAAGCTGGTGAACGTTTTCGGGAGCTCGATCGGCTCGTCGACGTACAGCTCCGTGGCGATGGGCCAGTAGTTGCCGAAGAACGACCCGACGATCACCGGCACCAGCTGCCGCTGGACCAGCGAGATGGCGTTGGCCTCGGCGTTCGACGCCGACAGCATCTCGTTGGGTGCGATGAGTCCGAACTCGGCGTCGACTGTGATAATGGTCGGGGCGCGGGCCTGCCACGACCGTACAGCGCTGGCGACACCGTCGAGCCGTTCGACGGCTGTCGACTTCGCTTCGGGGCCACTGAGAAGGAGCAACACCATCACATCCCGCTCGACCGTCTCCACGAGGGCCGAACGGAGCGAGGACAGCAACGATGGGGGAAGGATCAGCGTCACTTCCTCCTCTGCTTGCTCCAGCAGCGTCTCGATCCGCTTGAGAACCGTCGATCGTGACTTGATCACCTCGAACTGCTTGATCGACTCCTCGGTAGTAGTAAAGCGCCGTTCGAGCTCGGGCTCCATCGTGTCGAGCGTCCCCGAAAGCTGCTCGATGACATCTTCGGGCGCAACGGCGCGTATCTTCGTCGGCACTTCGTGATCTTGGACATCGACGAAGCCACGGTCGGCGAGCTCCTGGCTGATGCTGTAGACGTACCGTTTCGAGACGTCTGCCTCCTCGGCGATCTCGCTTGCTTTCGCCTCACCACGTTCGAGGATCGCGAGGTACGTGTCGATCTCTTTTTCGGACAGCCCGAACTGTGCTAGCAGATCACCGAGGCCCCTCTCGTCCATGTTAATTGTGAAGTATTTACTCATCAGGCTACTTAAAGGTGGGCGGCACACGTACAGACGCCCGACACGGCACGCTCTTGGACGTCGGACGACCGCGCGAGGGGTACGAAACGACCGTTCACTCCGAGCGGCGACAGACGACTGCGTCGTCGACGCGTACCCCGGTTTTTCTCGTGGCTGCCTCGTTCTCGCCGGACGACACGCGGATCTCCTGGCCGGTGAGCAGGTCCCTCGCCTCGACGCTTGGGAGATCCACGACCACAGGGGTCGATCCGAAGTTGAGTGCGACGACGAGCGTGTCGCGGTCCGCCCCGCTATCGGTGCTCTCGCGCGCGAACGCGACGACCTGCTCGGCGTCGCCCTCGAGGACGTCGTACTCCACGTCCTGTACGTCGCCGCCACGGAGCGCCGGGGCCTCATCGCGGAGCCGGAGCAGTCTGCGGTGGAACGCCGTCAACTCGTCGTCGCCGTCGACCCACGCCATCGGGTCCCGGTAGCCCGTCATCCCGCGTTCCTGTCCGTAGTACAGCATGGGGACGCCGGGAAACGTCAGCGTCGCCGCGGCGGCCGCCCGCAGCGCCGCCTCGTCACACTGTTCGAGATATCGATCCTCGTCGTGGTTCTCGACGTACCGCATCTGGAGGGCGTGGTCGGGGAAGCCAGCGTCGGCGATCCGCTCCGGGACGTCGAGCAGCGAGTCGGCTGGTGCATCGCCACGTCCGACATCGAGCAGCTGTTGATACAGCGTCGTATCGTAGTGGAGATCGAACTCGCCCTCGTGATACTCCGGCTCGTGGGGAATCTTCTCGTCGAGCAGGAGGAACTCGGGATCTGCCCGTTTGATGCGCTCGCGGAGCTCTTTCCAGAAGCTGTGAGGAACGCCCCATGCGACATCGGTCCGGAAGCCGTCGACGATCGGAGCCCACTCGTCCACGACATCGAGGAGAAACCGGCGGACTGCGAGCGACTCGAAGTTGAGGTTCGGGATCGTCGACCAGTTGAAGTAGTGTCGTGGCTCGCCCGCTTCCCACTCGTACCACTCGCGATAGCCGTCGACGCCCGCCGCACTCAGCTGGAAGTGGGGGTGGTCGGCACCCGTGTGGTTGATGACGAGGTCGAAGACGACGCGAATCCCGTGGTCGTGACACGCATCGACGAGGGCCTCGAACTCCTCGCGAGTCCCGAGATCGCTCGCCGTATCGAAGTAATCGGTGATATGATACCCGTGGCGGGTCGGACTCTCCAGTACCGGCGTCAACCAGAGACAGTCGACGCCCAGCCAGTCGAGATACGGAAGCCGTTCCTCGATGCGCTCGAACGTCGTGTCGAGGCGACCGCCGGCGAACTCCCGGACGAAGATTTCGTAGATCGTGGCCGACTCGACCCACTCCGGCGGATCGTTCGGGCGCGTCACAGTCTCGTCGTCGACGTCGATCCGCACGCAGTCGGCGACGCCGTGGCGGTCGGCGACCGGGACGGCATGCACGCGAACCGTCCCGTCGACGGCCGAGCGGGGCAACCGCGCCTCGTGACCGGTCACCGAGAGCGCCGCCCGCTCCACGTCGTCCCGGTCGTCGAGATAGAACTCAACGTCGACGTCGTCGTCGGCGTACTCGTCCGAAGGGGGTGCACGCGCATTGGCGGTGAAGACGATCTCCCCGTCGGCGAGTTCGGCGTCGAGCCGAACCCGTGGTTTACCCGGCCCGGGTACCGTGAGTTTGTCCCGGATCGCTCGTACGTCGCCGTCCGGATCGCCGAAAAAGTGCATATGCTCGCCCGGCGGTAGGTCGGTCTCGAAGACGTACTGGTCAGCCTCGAGTCGCGGTCGGTCCGGACCGACGATATGTTCGTTGAACGGGCCGTGAATCACCGGTTCGCCGTCGTCGTCCGGCGTGACGGGCGAGTCCTCGACTGGCAGCTCGAACCGGGCGTTCCGACTGTCGCCCTCGAAGACACGGATTCGTTTCGTATGGTCGCCGTCAGGGGCGGAGAGCCGGCACTCGTAGAGTCCGGCCACGTCCGGGACGAGATCGACGACTGGGGCGTCCTCGACCGTCGCTTCGCTTCCCTCGGGAGCCGATACGATCTGCCACCGGTAGCGTTCGTCGGGATCGGGATCCCACGGGGCCAGCTGGATCGGCTCGCCAACTGTCGTCGTTCGTGGAGGGCCTGGTTCGGTCATATATCGCCACTTTCGCCCCACTCAAGTAAACGGATCGCATCCGTCGTGATGTGTAGCTCGATCTCCGGAACGGAGTCAAAACGATGTCTACCGGCCGTGCAGTTACTCTATCTGTGAATTACTTTTTCAACAATATTTATATCGCTGGGTGAATTTCTATCAGGTAATGAAACTCAGGACTGCGCTTCGCGACTACAAAGAGACGCTCGGTAGCGAGACGAAGTTCCCCGGCGAGCGCCGGTCGACCACCGGCATCTTTTCGGGCATCGACAGCCGGCTCGTCCATGTCGAGCGTGACGGCTCGCTGCGTGACTTCTCGTATCCACTGACCGGTCTTGCGGGCATCGAATCTCTGGCGTTCGGTCTGCGGACGGACGGGGAGATCATCTGGTTCGACGAACTCGACACCGAGGCCCAGAGCTACGCCGAGGGGACCGCAGTCGTCGAAACCGAGTTCACTGACGGCTCGGTGACGATCCGACAGCGTGACTTAACACTCGACCGCGCACACGTCACGAACGTCGAGATCGACGGGGTCGAAGACGCCGATCTCTGTGTGTCGGTCACGTTCGCGCCCGAAGCGACGTCGACTCGCGTCGGCCAGCTCACCCACCCCGATGCCCTCCAGGTGCATCACCGGCGTGAACACGACTATCTCGCGGCTTCGACCGAGTTCGAGACGCTACTGGGCCAGGTCCCCGAGGAGATCGAAGAGGTGCTCGACGAGGATGGGCCGGTCGAGTTCCCCCGTGCGATCGACGACGGGCGCTACGAACAGAACAAGCTCGGCGGCACCGCCTTCGCGGCCATCCCCTTCGAGGACGGTACCGCGACGGTCGTGTCGCTGCTGACCGAGATCGCCGAGACCCCACAGAACGACGCGCTCGAAGAAGTGACGTCACTCGCGACGCGGTATGACTCCAGCGAGACGGTGCTCGAAGCGGGACGCGCACAGATGCCAGACTGGCACTCCGGGCTCGACGACGAGCGGATCCCGACGGACGATCTCCGGGTGCTGTCCTTACTTTCGACGCACACAGGGGGGCGAATCGCCGGGCCGGACTTCGATCCGACCTACACCTACTCCGGCGGCTACGGCTACACGTGGTTCCGTGACGACGCCGAGATCTCGCGGTTCCTGCTCGAAGCCGACATGCGAACCGATCTCGATCTCTCCGCGTGGCACGAAGCGAGTACGCAGTTTTACGCCGAGACACAGCGACCCGACGGAACCTGGCCCCACCGGGTCTGGCCCTGTGATGGCTCGCTCGCGCCCGGTTGGGCCCACGGCCGCATCGAGGCAGGCAAGGAGCGTGAGGGCGTCGACGCCGACGACGGACCCCAGGACGGATCGGACTACCAGGCCGACCAGACCGGCAGCGTCGTCTCCTTCCTCGCGACGTATCTCCGGATCGGTTCGCCAGCGGATCCGGCACAGGTCGAGGAGATCATCACCGACGCGATCGACGGCCTCGACGACACGCTCGATGACGACGGGCTCCCACAGACGGCACAGAACGCCTGGGAGAACATGACCGGCCGGTTCGCACACACCGCTGCGACCTTCCTGCACGCGTACGCCGCCGTTGCTCGTGCACCGGTCGACGACGAGCTTGCCGCACACGCGGCCGAGCAGGCCGACGCCGTCTACGACGCGATCGACGAGCTCTGGATGCCCGAGCGGGGCGCGTATGCGATCCGCCTGCAGGATGGCGAACTCGACGAGCGGCTCGATTCCAGTGCGCTCGCACTGGCCGGAGCCCACCACGACTACGCGGCGATCGGCGAGATCGACGAGCAGCGACTCGACCGGCTCGCATCGCACCTCTCGACGACGATCGAGGGGCTCTACCGGGACCCCGAGGAAAGTGACGTTCGCGGTCTCTTCCGGTTCGAGGGAGACGAGTGGCGAATGCGCGAGCAGGCCGACGAGAAGATCTGGACGGTATCGACCGCCTGGGGGGCAAATTCAGCGACCAAGCTGGCCCGCGTTCTCGACGAACACGACCGAGCCGAAGCCGACGAACTACTCGAGTGTGCGACGGATCTCATGGAAACGATCCGCCCCGACGGTCCGCTCTGTCTCGACTCGACGTATCTGGCCGAGCAGTTTTTCGACGACGGGACACCCGACTGTGCGACACCGCTTGGCTGGCCGCACGCGCTTCGGCTCGCAACGGAGACCGAACTCGCCGAAATGGCCGGCAACGAGGCCCAGCAAGCGACGCCAGCTGACGACTGAGTTCGGGCTATAACACTGGAATCTTTTCAGTTAGCGACTGATCGAGAGCGCCACTGCTGGCGGTGAAAAAAGACAAAAGCAGTGGGTCGGAAGGCGGTTCGGTTCCCGACGAGTCGCGCTGTCGTCAGGCCGCTGTGGCTTTCCGCTGTTGCTCTTCGGTCGAAAGGACGTCGAGTCCCGTCTCGGGCGAGAAGAGATGGACGTGCTCCTGTTTGAACGTCACCTCGATCTGATCGCCGACTTCGGGCTCGAAGTCGGCTTCGACGCGTGCGATGAAGTCGTCGCCGATATCCAGATGGAGGTAGTTATCCGAGCCGATCGGCTCGACGACCTCGACGGTCGTGGTGACCGTCTGATCGCCCGCGCTACGTGTTGGTTTGACGTTCTCCGGTCGGATTCCGAGCGTGAACCGCTGGCCGCTGAGACTCGTGTTCAGATCGCCCCCGTACTCCGAGGAGAGGGTGTACTGGAAGGGTCCGTCCACTTCCGAGAGGCGGATCCCGTCGCCGACCGACGTGGCCTCGACATCGATGAAGTTCATCGATGGGGAGCCGATAAAGCCACCGACGAACTCGTTGATCGGGTTCTCGTAGACGTCTTTCGGCCGACCGACCTGCTGCAGTTGTCCGTCGTTGAGGATGACGATTCGGTCACCCATCGTCATCGCCTCCTCCTGGTCGTGCGTGACGTAGATGGCGGTAACGCCGAGTTCCTCCTGCAGGCGCTGGATCTCGGTACGCATCGTCGTCCGAAGCTTGGCGTCGAGATTACTGAGCGGCTCGTCGAACAGGAAGACGCCCGGTTCGCGGACGATACAGCGGCCGAGCGCGACACGCTGTTTCTGTCCGCCCGAGAGCTGATCCGGCTTGTCGCCCAGCAGCTCTTCGATGCCCATCATCTCTGCGGCCTCGCGCACGCGGTCACGACGCTCTTCCGGCGAGAGGTCGGTACTCATCCGGAGCCCGAACTCCATGTTCTCGAAGACCGTCTTGTGTGGGTACAGCGCGTAGTTCTGGAACACCATCGCCACGTCGCGGTTCTTCGCGTGGAGGTCGGTGACGTCCTCATCGCCGATGTGGATCGTCCCCTCAGTTGCGGGTTCGAGGCCTGCAAGCATGCGCAGGGTGGTGGTCTTTCCACAACCGGAGGGACCGACGACGGTAACGAACTCCCCGTCCTCGATGTTCAGATCGAGCCCTTCGACGGCCACGACGGTTCCCTGGTCGTACTCCTTCCGAAGGTTCCTCACTGTAATGCTTGCCATTATTATTTGTCCCGGTATCGGGACGTATAACTCTTACTCAAACGTTGTGAAATGTGACGAAATAGGTCTTCTTTCTTGCGGCCGCCGTTGCAGCGGTCCCACACGCGGTCGTGGTACTGCGGGGTCCCGAACATATTGCCCGCTGTATCCGGTGGTTGTGACGGTTGGATGCTGATCTGTGGAAGGAGTATACTGGTTTCTGTGGGTAGTATGCTACTAGCACCGGGATCGAAACCCCAACTATTAAATAATGGAAGTTATAATTCTTCAATGATTCACCCATGGATATGGACCGACGGACGGTACTGAAAGGCACAGGCGGAATTGTTGCAGCAAGCGCACTCGCAGGCTGTCTCGGCGGCGACGACGAGCCAGAAGGCGACATGGCCATCTGGCACGAGCTCGGCGAAGGTGAGCTGGCCATCTTCGACGACATGGTCGCGGAGTTCGAGGACGAAACGGACCACGACATCGCTGTCTCCGAGGTCGGTGACCTCGAAGACCGCGTCGAAACGGCCGTCGCAGCGGGCGAAGGGCCCGAAATGTGGTCGTGGGCACACGACTGGGTCGGCAACCACTGGGACCGAGGCTTCCTTGCGGACGCCTCCGAGGACCTGACGATCGACCTCGACGAAGTGTTCACGGACGCTGCCGTCGAGGCAGTCCAGCCGCCGGGCACCGATGCTGTCGCTGGCCTCCCGGCCGCAGGTGAGACGATCTCGTTGTTCTACAACCCCGAACTCATCGACGAGCCGCCGGAGAGCCTCGACGAGATGCTCGATATCGCCGAGGAGTACCACAACCCACAGCAGGGCGAGTACGGATTCTCCCAGGACGTGAACGTGTACACGTTCAGCTGGGCACTGCAGGCCTTCGGTTCCCGTATCTTCGAGGTAGACGAGAACGGCGACGCACACCTCGGAGTCGATGACGACGAGATGCACGAAGGGATGGAGATCGCTCGCGACCTGTACGAGTTCATGCCACGTGACCTCGAATACGACGCACAGGTCACTCCGTTCACCGAAGGCAATGTCCCGCTCCACATGAACGGACCGTGGGCGGTCAGCGACTTCAACGACCAGGATGCCGACTTCGAGGTTGCCGAACTGCCCGCGATCGAGGGCGGTGAGGCCTCGCCGTACACCGGTATCGACGTCTGGTACTTCTCGGACATGATCAACGAGGACGAGGACCGGAAGGACGTGACCATCGAGTTCGGCGAGTACTACACCACGAACGAGGAGTTCGCTCAGCGGTGGGCCGACGAGCAGTTCTACATCCCCGTCCTTCAGGATATCGACGAGGATGGCCTCCCGGACGAGGTCGCCGCCTTCCAGTCCGCGTTCGCACAGGGTGTCGCGATGCCGGTCGACGCCCGGATGAACCAGGTCTGGGAGCCACTCGAAGATGCAATGACGGCAGTCCTCACCGACGACGGAGACATTGCCGAGGAGTTCTCTGCCGCAGGGGAATCCATCCGCGACAGCTGGGACGAATAATCCACTAGCCACATTCTTTCATGAGTTTTTCCAGTGAAAACGCCGACCGGTCCTGGGTAGCACAGCGTCTGCCCTCGAAAGACGATCAGGCGGGGCTGTTGGTCCTACCGGGGTTGCTGACCTACGGGATCTTCATGCTCTACCCGATCATGTATCTGATCTTTCTGTCCTTTACCAACGCCGGTGGGGCGGAGGATCTGATCCGGGGCACGTACGATTTCATCGCGCTCGATAACTACGGTCGACTCGTTCAGGACAGCCAGTTCTGGACCTCGATGGGCGTCACCTGGCTGTTCGTCTTCATCAGTGTCGTCCTCAAGATCATCTTCAGCGTGGCGCTGGCACTCGTGTTCACGCACGACCGCGTGCGTGGCAAGCGTTACATGCGCGCGCTGGCGATCATCCCGCTCGGGCTCCCGCCGGTCTTTACGATCACCGTCTGGCGACAGATGTTCAGTCCGGCACGCTTCGGGATCGCCAACGAAGTCTGGATCAACATCGGGAATGCGCTCGGACAGAACCCCGAGCCGATCGGCTGGTTCTTCAGCCGCTGGATGGCCTTCGCCTCCTATGTCGTCACGGAACTGTGGCTGGCGTACGCGTTCATGCTCATCATCATCGTCAGCGCCCTACAGGACGTTTCCAGCGAGCTGCACGACGCGGCGAAAGTCGACGGGGCGGGCTATCTGCACCGCTTTGTCCACGTGACGCTGCCCGCGATCAAGCGACCGGTCTGGTTCGCGTCGATCCTGACTGGCGCGACGTCGTTCCAGCAGTTCCTGGTGCCGTTTATTTTCAACAACGGTGGCCCGTCACGGTACAACGAGTTCATCCTGCTATACGGATACCGCGAGGCGTTCCAGTCGCCGCCGGCGATGGGGATCGGCGCAGGGATCATGGTGATCGCCCTGATCTTCATCGGGATGTTCATGTGGATCAACGTCAGGAAAGGTAGACTCGCGGAGGGACTCTCGGACCAATGAGTATGAGCAAAAGCATCCTTGGTGATATCAAGGATGACGTCGTTCACGGCGCAAAGGCACCGATCCGCGCGGGTCGTGAGCTAGTCGGAACGGTCAGAGCGCTCCGCGATGGCCGCGCGTCCTACCGAGATGTAGGACTGACAGCCGGCGCAACGCTCGGTGCGATCGTGATCCTGCTGGTCATCCTGTTCCCACTGTACTACATGATCAACGTGGCCCTGGCAGCGGGGACGGGTGCGGCAAGCCTGTATCAGGAGGGCTTTTTCGCCTCGCCGTCGGAGTACAACCTCGGTGCGTTCGAGTGGCTCTGGTACGACTCGGGCTTTTTCTTCCGGCCCAACTATCAGGAGGCCCCGACCGTGGGGATGTGGGAGGCGTTCACCGGGTCGTTCCTGGCGAACAGCCTGCAACTGGTCATCCCGACGGTCGTGTTCGGCTTCGTGCTGATCATCCCGGCCGCGTATGCCTTCTCACGGCGTGAGTTCTACGGCCGTAAGCCAACGCTGTATGGCTACGTCCTGCTGACGCAGGTCGGTGGTGGGATCTCGATCGCGGCGCTGATCGCGATCTACGTGGTATTCAATCAGCTGGGCATCCTGAACAGCTTCCTTGCAGTCGCGGCCCTGTACGCAGCGGGTGCGATCCCGTTCAACACGTGGCTGCTGAAGACGTTCATGGACAACATCCCCGAGTCCTACGAGGAAGCGGCGATCATGGACGGCGCGTCGCGATGGCGCGTGCTGTGGGAAATCATTCTCCCGCTCTCGAAGCCAGGCCTCGCCGTCGTGCTGATCTTCGTCTTCCTCGCAGGCTGGAACGAGTTCATCCTGGCACAGGTTCTACTGAGCGCGGACAAACATCCGCTCTCGGTGGGGCTCTACCGGCTGATCGACGAGTTCAGTACGCCGTGGGGGCAGTTCTCGGCGTACGCACTGATCTATGCGTTACCGGTGGCGCTGATCTACTTCTTCAGCCAGCGCTACGTCGAAAGCGGGCTGTCCTTCGGCGGTATGGAAGGATAACCCCGTTCTCGGTCCATCCATCCGGTTCCGTTTTGCAAGCCGTTCCCGACCGTCGGTTCTGGACAGTGCTACCGGACCCAAAAGGCACTTTTAACGTGGGCGACAAAGGTTCGTACTAATGGCGCACAGTCCCTCTCTTCCGGATCGCCCCCGGCTCGACTTAGACCCCGATATGTCCGATACCGAGCGCCTCGAGGCGTTGCGGGAGCATTTCGCCGAAATACTGCAGGTACACGAGGAGCTGACCGACCAGCTCGACTCCGCCGACGAGCGTCGCAAGGAGCTCCGCACCGAAGCGGACCGACTCGAACGCGAGAACGAGGCGCTCAAGACGTCCTCGTTGTATATCGCGACGGTCGAAGAGCTATCGGAAGGCGAAGCGATCGTCAAACAGCACGGGAACAACCAGGAGGTTCTCACGGAGCTCCCGCCGAACATAGAAGAGGAGCTCGCTGCGGGTGACCGCGTCGCAGTCAACGACTCCTTCGGTATCCAGACGATCCTGGAGGGCGAGACGGATGCCCGCGCACAGGCGATGGAGGTCGACGAGTCGCCGGACGTCACCTACGGTGATATCGGCGGCATCGACGAGCAGATACGGGAGGTTCGCGAGGCTGTCGAAGAGCCGCTGGTCAACCCCGGGAAGTTCCGGGACGCAGGGATCGAGCCGCCAAGCGGCGTTTTGCTCTACGGCCCACCGGGAACCGGGAAAACGATGCTGGCCAAGGCCGTCGCGAACGAAACCGACGCCACCTTCATCAAGATGGCCGGTTCGGAACTCGTCCGCAAGTTCATCGGCGAGGGCTCCCGGCTGGTCCGTGATCTCTTCGAGCTGGCGACCGACCGCGAACCAGCCATCATCTTTATCGACGAGATCGACGCGATCGCGGCCAAACGGACCGAGTCGAAAACGTCGGGCGACGCGGAAGTTCAGCGGACGATGATGCAGCTCCTCTCGGAGATGGACGGCTTCGAGGCCCGCGGCGAGGTCCGGATCATCGCGGCGACGAATCGCTTCGACATGCTCGACCGCGCGATCCTCCGTCCAGGGCGGTTTGACCGACTCATCGAGGTCCCCGAACCCGACTTCGACGGTCGCGAGCAGATCCTGCGTATCCACACGCGCGGGATGAACCTCGCCGACGACGTCGAGTTCACCGAGCTCGCCGGCGAAACCGACGGCTACAGCGGTGCGGAGATGGCCAGTATCGCGACCGAAGCGGGGATGTTCGCGATCCGCGAGGATCGCACGGAGGTGCGGATGACCGACTTCGAGGCGGCGATCGAGAAGCTAGACGAAGACAGCGCCGGTGATCCGATCACGTCGCCCGGCTACGTCGACTACGCGTACTGATCTCTGGACTTGCGGACACTGTTTTACTCTCGAAGGGATTCGGCAGCGAGTTGACCTTTATGCCGCTCTCAGCGGAACCGAACGTGAGTAACCCACAACTACGGTTATACGGCGCAGTGGTCGAGTGTAACATAGCGAATGGATACCAGATCCGAACCACTGGAAGTCTCGGTCTACGTCCGACCGGCACAGCTCATCGAGCCGATCGACGCGAAAATCGAAACCGTCCACCGGCTGGAATCGTCCGGCATACTCGATGCGGTCTCCGTCCACGCGTGGCCGGAAAAGGTCACGCTCTCCGAGCAGACACCCTACACAAGCGTCGTCGAGGCCTTCCGTGAGATGGAATCCTGGGCGGATGAACACGACGTGAGCATCCAGCCCCCCTTCGACGTTCGGACCACGACGTCGTCGTTTACCGGCACGACCCGAACGGTCCTTCGAACCCCCGTCATGTCACTGTCCGTGTACGCCGACGAGCAGCTCGCAAGCGTCTTTCCACACTCCCGCGGCGGGGAACAATACAGCGTGACAGACGCGATAGCAGCCCTGCGAACCGACGATATCGAGCTGTTCTCTGCCGATCCAAAACCATCCCGTCAGCTCCCGGATCGCTGTTCGAACTGTGCGTCCCTGCTGACGAACGTCCAGGGGATCGGCGTCTGTCAGGAGTGTGATCGAATCGAGTTCGGGCCACCGGCTGGCCGATCGCGGGATCGGTTTCGCCACTCCCCCTCGCCATGACTCAAATGCTCGTTTGAGCTAACCGCGGTTTTACACGACTGTGTCGTCTGTACTCCCGTATGAACCGACGAACAGTACTCGCCAGCATCGCTGGGGGGCTGTCGATCACGGCTGGCTGCGTCGAGGACCCGGCAAGGGGTGGAAACGGCGACGAGAACGGGGGCGACCTCGCCCCGGTAGCCGAGGACCTCGTCGACTGGCGGCTCTCGCTCGATGTCGACGACGGGCCCGACGAGTCACCACAGGTTGCCTTCGGTCAGGACACCGTCTCGGTCACCGGCCGGATCACGTACGGGTCCAGTACGTGCAAGACCGTCGAGGCAACGACGGTCGAGTACGACAAGGATGCGGCACGCCTCGATGTCGTCTGTGAGGACGTGGAGACGGAAGACGACTCGCCCGACGACGAACCACGGATCTGTACGGACGATATCGCCAGCACGGCCTACGAGCTGACCGCCGACTTCGACGATGGTATTCCGGAGACGGTCCGAGCCGTCGAGGACGCGCTCGAAGAACGCCGCGAAGCGACGTTCGATCGGGACGGTGTTATGGACCGAACCTCCGACGATACCGACGATGCGGACCACGGAATCGATCCGTTGCCCGAAGGAATTGCCGACGTGACGCTCGACCTCGACCGTGGCACCTTCGAGGAGGCCAAGGAGCCGCCGACGGTGGACCTTCGTGAATACGACGTTACAGTCGAAGGAAGCCTCGTCGTCGGCTCCAGTAGCTGCAAAACAACCGAAGTAACCGAACTGGAATTCGACCAGGAAGCAGACGAACTCGACGTGACCGTCGCCGATGTCGAGGTCGATCTCGATGGCGAGTACGAGTGCACGGCAGACGAGTCGATCGACGCGTACCTCCTGCGGGTCGAGTTCGAGGATCGTGCGCCTTCGGCTGCCTCGGTGACTGAAGACGGTAAACACGGCACGCGGGCGGTTGGCGTCGCCGAGGACAGCGCGAGTGAGGCTGACGTGGACGAAGACGGCGATTACGAGGACAGTTCGGGAACCGGCGAGTCGGGATCGTAACGCCTTATCGGTCCGACCTCCTTCTTCCGGTATGAACACGATTCGGATCGTCTGGGGCGTCGGTGACGGCCCCACCGAGATGGCGTCGTACGACGCCGCGCTGGCCGACGCCGGCATTCACAACTACAACCTCGTCACCGTCTCCTCGATGATCCCGGCAGAGGCCGAGATCGATGTTGTCGGGACTGCACCCGACCTCGGACCGGCGGGCAACAGGCTCACCGTGGTTCAGGGTCGGGCGACGGCAACCGACGGGACATCGATCAGTGCCGGTCTCGGCTGGGTACGCAGCGAGGAGGGACCGGGGCTGTTTTACGAGGCAGCGGGACGCGTTCCTGCCGAAACGACGAGCCAGCGCGTCCTCGACGGGCTCGAAGCGGGCCAGCAACTCCGCGACTGGGCGTTCGGCGTGCCCGAAACTCGGATCGTCGACGCCGAGGCGGCTCGCGACGAGTACACGACAGTGCTCGTGCTGGCAACGTACGGCCACAGCGAGTCGATGCTCGGGTAGTCCCAGTTCGCGTTCAGTGTCGCACGGAGACGACAGGTAAATGTCGGTCGGCTAGCTCGGTTTCCATAGATGTCGATTTTCGTCCCGTCACGACGGAGTTGGCTGACCGCCACACTCGTTGGTGTCGGTCTCGTGCTGGTCGCGTTCGTCGACATCGTCGCGGCATCGAACGTCGTCGCCGGGCTCGAAGGCGAGCGCGGTGAGGTTGCAGTGCCGACCTGGCTGTTCTTGCTCACCGGCGGGGCGGTGATCGCCGCCTCGGCGATGCTCTCGATGCTGATGACCGATCGGCAGTTCATCCGGGCCTACCACGACTGGAAGAGACGCCCGTCGATCCCTCGCGGCGACACGCTGGTCGGGGCTGTCGGGGCGCTGGGAGCGATCCTCGCTGCCGTCGGGCTCGTACTCGTCGTCTACACCGGCTTTACCGGCCCGCCGCTGGGGAGCGCGAGCTTCGCCGTCCTCGTCGTGTTCGTCGGGATTCGATCGGGGCTGACGATGCTCGCGTATCTCTTTGGCAACCCGTGGCCCGCGATCAACCCGTGGCGGCGCGTCGCCGAGTTGGTGCCAAACGGCTTCGCCGAGTATCCCGACGTGGGGCGCTGGCCCGCCGTCGTCGCCCTGCTGGCCCTGATCTGGATCGAGATCGTCGCCCCAGTGACGGAAGCGCCCGCGGTGCTTGCCTGGGGTGTCGTCGGCTATACGATCTACACCCTCACCGGCGCGATCCTCTTTTCGCCCGACGAATGGTTTCGGCAGGCCGACCCGATCTCGCTGTGGTTCCGGTTTTACGGCGCGGTCGGGCCGTTCCAGCGTGACGACGCAGGCTGGGAACTTCGCTCGCCCGGCGCGCGACTCGGCGAGACTGATCTCGTTACCGATCTCTCCGGTGTTGCCTTCGTCATCCTGCTCGTCTGGGAGCTCACCTACAGCGGGTTCATCGTCACTGCCCCCGGCGTCACGACGGTCGAAACGCTCGTCGGTGCCGGGTTGCCACCGATCGTTGCCTACCTGCTCTTGCTCGTCGGGGGCTACGCCCTCTTTCTGGCGGCCTACTCGATCGCCTCCCGCCGTGCACGTCAACGCGCGGAGACGTATCTGTCGGTCAGATATCTCGCACTCCGGTTTGCCCCGCCGCTGCTCGGCATCGCGGCGGGCTACCATCTCGCGCACTACTTCAACTTCTTTGTCGCGCTCAGCCCGTCACTGTGGACCGCCGTCGCGAGTCCGCTCTCGCCGCCGCCGCCCGCGGCGTTCACGCAGGTCGTTCTCCCGGCCTGGGCCGACTTACTCGAAGTCGGGTTCGTCCTTGCGGGCCACGTGCTCGCAATCTGGGTCGCCCACGCGACCTCCTTCGAGCTGTTCCCCGGACGGCTCCAGGCGATCCGGAGCCAGTTTCCCTTTATTGCCGTGATGGTCGTCTACACGATGGTCTCGCTGTGGCTGCTCTCGATGCCGACGACCGAAGCAGTGTACGTCCAGGCGTGAGCTGACGACGCCGCGGGTGGCTCCAGATAAGAAAACTTATCCACCGGCCACGCAGAGACACGGGCATATATGAGACAGTTCGATGTACCGGAGCCCGATTACGACCGGTACACGAACCGCCAACTTGCGGCGATCCCGCTGGCCGTATTGGCGGTCGCGCTTGCAGTTATTGGCGGGTGGTTTATTTTTACCGGCGCACCGGCAACGCTGGGGATCGACTTCGCTGGTGGGACGGAACTCACCGTGGAGACAACCGACGATGCCGACGCCATCGAGGCAGCGTTCACGGAGGAAGTCGAGAATATCCGCTCCACGCAGAACGAGAACCAGTGGATCCTCGAATTCCGGTCCGACGACGCCGAGGCACTCGAACAACAGGCCGAGGAGAATTTGACGCCGGCGGAGGGAAGCACGAGCCCCGTACAGGAAGCGAGTACGTTCTCCGCGAGCTTCGGTAGCGACAACCAGCGCACCGCCCTGTACGGAGTGACGGCCGCGTTCCTCGGGATGGCCGTGCTGGCGTTTGCGCTCTTCCGAACGTTCATCCCGAGCATCGCGATTGTCGTCTCCGCGTTCTCCGATATCATGATCCCGCTTGCCGCGATGAATCTGGTCGGGATACCACTCTCGCTGGCGACCGTCGCCGGGCTCTTGATGTTGATCGGGTATAGCGTCGACTCGGATATCCTGCTCAACAATCACATCTTACGACGGAGCGGGAGCTTCTACGAAAGCACCTACCGCGCGATGCAGACCGGCGTCACGATGACTGTCACGTCGATGTCGGCGATGGCCGTACTCACCGTCGTCGCGTATCTGTTCGGGATCGGCATTCTCTGGCAGATCGGCTTCGTGCTCGTCGTCGGACTGATGGCTGATCTTATGAACACGTATATGCTCAACCTGAGTCTGCTTCGCTGGTACAAGTTCGAGGGGGTCAATCGATGAGCGTACGCGATATCGTCCGCAACAACTGGCGGATCCTGATACTCGTCGCGTTGATCGCGCTCTCGTGTTTCTTCCTGTTCGTTCCGGGAGCGAGTTTCGGCGATTCGCTCGGCGAGCGCGAGGAAGGCGATACCACCGCACAGTGGTCGAACATCCAGTACGGTATCGAGCTCTCCGGCGGTGCGCGCGTCCGTGCACCGGTAATCGGTACGACAGCCGAAGGTATCGACGTCGAAATCGACGACCGATCGACCTCCGAAATCAACAGCGAGGTCGAAAGCGCCGTCTACGACGAGCTAATCGCCAACGATCCGGATCTCGAACTGTCCGAACGAGAGGTAGAGGCGAACGTCGATGGCGAAACCGTCAACGAGCGGACTGTCGAGGTGTTCCACCGGAACGTCACCGTCGACGACCTCGATACCGCCGTCGAGAGCGCTGGATACGCCGGTCCCAACACGGAAATCAGGGACGGAGTCACCGCGGAAACCCGCGAGTCCATGATCGATATCCTCGACGAACGGATGGGTGAATCCGGCTTCGAGGGCGGCACTGTCCGACAGGACGCCGCGGGTGGTCAACACTACATCGTCGTCCAGTCACCCGGCACGACGACCTCCGACCTACGCGAACTGATCCGCGACCAGAACCTCGTCGAAGTCATACTTCATACGCCCGCGGACAACGAGGAGGGGTATACTGAGGAAGTGGTCCTCAGCCGCGAGGATATCGACTCCGTCTCACAGGTCGAGCGTGAGGGCGACGAGTATCGAGTGCCGGTCGTCGTCACTGGCCAGGCCGCAGAAGAGTACCAGAACACGCTGGTCGACAGCGGAATCACGAGAGAGGGTGTCGGTGCCTGTGCCTGGAGTGAGGCGGGCGAACCGCCGTACGGCTACTGTCAGCTGATCCAACTCGACGGCGAGACGATCAGCGGGCTGAGTATGACCCAGGGGCTTGCAGACCAGCTCAACGGAGGAACGTGGCAGAACAACCCTGTGTTCGTCGCCACCTCGCCCGACCAGCAAAGCGCCGAGGACATCCGCGTCAGCCTGCAGGCCGGTAGCCTGCCGACGACGCTGAATCTTGACGACGGAACGAGCCAGACGATCTCCGCGGAGCGAGCGGATCAGTTCAAAAACAACGCTGTGCTCGCCGGTGTACTCGCCGTTCTCACCGTCGTCCTGATGGTGTTCCTGCGATACGGTGATCCCCGCGTCGCCGCACCGATGTCGCTGACAGCGCTCTCGGAGGTGCTCATCCTCCTTGGCTTTGCGGCCGCGATCAAGTTGCCGCTGGATCTGTCCCACGTCGCCGGATTCATCGCCGTCGTCGGGACCGGGGTGGACGACCTGATCATCATCGCCGACGAGGTGATGTCCGAAGGCGACGTCTCCTCACAGCGGGTCTTCGATAGCCGATTCCGCAAGGCGTTCTGGATCATCGGCGCGGCCGCCGCGACGACGATCATCGCGATGAGCCCGCTCGCGTTCCTCTCGCTCGGCGATCTGCGTGGCTTCGCGATCATCACCATCATCGGCGTGCTGATCGGGGTGTTCATCACCCGCCCGGCCTACGGGAGCATCCTGCGGAAAATCAAGACGGACAAGTAGCCGTCGACGCTTTGTTTTCGGTTCACACACCAACTCCCCAAAACACTACTAGGTATTCATGGAGAAGCACTAAATACGCAAAGTATGTAGTATTCTACTGGGAGAAAGAGCTGGATTACCAATGTTATCCGGAGACGATACAACGTTCGAGCGGTATCTGGGGGAAACCGAAGGGCCAACGTTTCTCACCACGGGGGAGGGCCTCGATGCAGTACGGGCGGAGATCGTGGAGTTCACCCGCCGAACCGTCGTGGACGCGAACGCAGACGGTGTCGTAGTGGCAATGAGCGGCGGGATCGACTCGACGCTCACAGCTACACTGGCCGTCGAAGCGCTGGGTAGTGACCGTGTGCTGGGACTGGGGCTGCCAGCCAGCAAGACCGACAGCGTCCACGCGAGAGAGGCCAGGACGATCGCCGACGGACTCGGAATCGAGTTTCACGAGATGCAGCTTCGCCCGCTCCTGGAGGCGTTCGAGGAAACTGTCGGGGCGGAGATCGGTGAGGACGCCGATCGTGTTGCGACCGGGAACGTGCTCGCCAGACTACGGATGCTCTGTGCGTACTACGCGGCGAACACACGCTCGTTGCTCGTCGCCGGGACGTCGAACCGCTCGGAGCTACTGCTTGGCTACAACACCAAGTACGGTGACGGGGCGGCGGATCTGTTTCCGATCGGCGATCTGTACAAGACCGAGGTCCGGTCGCTGGCCTCCCGTGTCGGTGTGCCGCGCAGGATCGTTAGCAAACCGCCGACCGGCGGCCTCTGGTCGGGCCAGACTGACGAGACGGAGCTCGGTGCGGAGTACCGGACGCTCGATCGACTGCTCCGGCTCCTCGTTGATCGTGAGTACGATATCGAGGCGGCCGCCGAACGCGTCGACGTTCCGGTCGAGACTGCAGAAGACGTCGCGACGATGTATCTCGACGCCGCGCACAAACGGACCCTGCCGCCGATGCCGGGCATCGGCGAGCGAAACGCCGATCGGTCGAGACAGCCGTTCTACCGGTGAGAAGGGGCTCAGAACCCGTCGAGTCCGGTCTGTTCCGCTGCCGCCAGCACGTCCGTACACGTCCCCCAGCTTTTGCGCGCACAATCGGGGAGTCGGCCGTGCGCTGTGACGTACTCCTCGAGGAACTCGCGGGTTGCCGGATCGCTCGGATAGCCACTACCGACCGTGCCGTACCGCTCAGCTAGCGCATCGACGTGGCGATCCCGCGCGACCTTGGCGACGATGCTCGCCGCGGCAACGATCCGATACTCGTCGTCCGCACCGTGCTCGGCCGTAATCTCGATGGTGGCCGGAACGGCATCGGCGACCCGGCGGGCAAACCGTGACTCGGAGGTATCACAGGCGTCGACGACGCCGCTGTCTCCTGCCGACACGACCTCTGTGAGCGCTTCTGCCTGTGCTTCGACAGTCAGCGTGTTCATGTCAGTCTCCGGATCGTCGATCCAGTCGGTCGGGATTTCCGCGACCGCGGTTCGAATCCGGTCGTCGTCGCACAACTGTTCGTATAGCTTGGCCCGGCGCGCCCGGGAGAGTTGCTTCGAGTCGGCGACGCCATCGGGGAGGTAGTCCGGATCCGCCACCGCGACGGCACCGGCGAACATCGAACCCAGCGCCGGGCCCCGACCGGCCTCGTCAGCCCCGAACCTCGTCATCGCTTCGACGCTCTCGCTCGGCAGGCAAATCGGTTTCGTTCGGGGCTGGCAGATCTGGTAACAGTTATCCGACTGGGTTCGTTAGAGGACAGCAAATGGCCAAAGACGTCAAGCCCACTCGGAAGAACCTGATGGCGATCGAGGATCGCATCGAGCTCTCCGAACGGGGCCACGACACGCTCGAAAAGAAGCGTGACGGCCTCATCATGGAGTTCATGGACATCCTCGATCAGGCACAGGACGTCCGGGCGGACATGGAAGCCAACTACGAGGACGCCCAGCGAACGATCAACATGGCCCGCGCGATGGAGGGTGACGTGGCCGTCCGCGGTGCTGCCGCTGCGCTCCACGAACACCCCGAGATCACCACGGAGTCGAAAAACATCATGGGCGTCGTCGTGCCCCAGATCGAGTCCACGCGTGTCAGAAAGACGCTCGACCAGCGTGGCTACGGCGTGCTCGGTACCTCCTCGCGTATCGACGAAGTCGCAGAGGCCTACGAGGAGCTGCTGGAGTCGATCATTCTCGCCGCCGAGGTCGAAACCGCGATGAAGAAGATGCTCGACGAGATCGAGACGACGAAACGTCGAGTCAACGCTCTGGAGTTCAAACTGCTGCCCGACCTGTACGACAACCAGGAGTACATCGAGCAGAAGCTCGAAGAACAGGAGCGAGAGGAAATCTTCCGCATGAAGAAGATCAAAGAGAAAAAGGAAGAAGCCGAGGCCGAAGAGAAGGCCGAAGCCGAGGCGGAAGCCGCCGCCCTCGAAGAGGCGCAGGCGAGCGACTGAGATGGCCTGTCCGGCCTGTGGCGACGATGCGACAGTCGCCGCGGTGCCGGAGCGACTGCGTGAGTACGTCCCAGAGAACGCCGACCGGGTCGCGATCTGTTCTAGCTGTCTCTCGATGTCGCCCACCGACGAGTCACCTGCCGACCCGGCCGAGGTATCCGGTCTCAGTGACCCAATGCCTGCCGACAGCGAGGCCACGGTCGGCGTCGTCGTACTCGTGAACCTGCTGGAATCGCTGGCGCACAACCGCGCCGCGATCGAGTCCCTCGTTGGCTGGCTCGAAACTCGTGGTGTCGACGTCTTTCTCGTGCTCGATCGCCTCGCCGCCGATCCGGAGCTGGGGCCCGCGGCGGATCTCGATCGCCGACTACCACAGATAGAGCAGTTCGTCGACTGAGTTCCGGACTACTCCTCGCGCTCGTCCCCGAGCACTGCCGAGTGCTGGCGCTGTAGCTCCGGCGTGTGTCGCTCGTACACGTGATCGAACACCTCGGCGGGCTCCGGGTCGGCCATCGCCTCGACGTGCTCGACGGCGGCGTCGACCGCGGCGTCGGCGTCCTCGTGCATCTTCGCAACCGTCCCGTCGTCGAGCAGCCCCTGCTCGCGGAGATATGCCTCGTAGCGCTCCAGCGGGTCGGTAGTGCGCCACTCCGGAAGCCCGGATTCCTCGTCACGATACCGGGAGGGGTCGTCGCTGGTCGTGTGCGCGCCGAGCCGGTAGGTCAGACTCTCGATCAGCACGGGGCCGGATTCATCTGCGGTCGCCAGCGCGTCCGCGACGCATTCGGCGACTGCGATGGGGTCCATTCCGTCGACCCGTTTCCCCTCGAACCCGTAGGCAGCCGCTTTTTGCGCGATCGTGTCGCTTGCCGTCTGGCGCTCGCGCGGCAGCGAGATGGCCCAGCCGTTGTTCTCACAGCAGAAGACGACCGGGGCGTCGAACACTCCGGCGAAGTTCATCGCCTCGTGGAAATCCCCCTCGCTGGTCGCGCCGTCACCAAAGAGCGTCAGGATCGCCGTCTCGTCGTCGCGATATCGTGCGGCCATGCCGAGTCCGACGGCGTGGGGTAGCTGCGTGGCGATCGGAACCGCTTGCGGGAACACCCGCACGTCGTGGTCGGACTGGAACTCGGCGTACCCCTGTCGGAACGCCAGCAGGTCGCTCATCGGGACGCCACGGGCAAGCTGGGCCGCGTTCGAGCGGTAGGTCGGGACCAGCCAGTCAGTCCTCGCCATGGCGTGGGCGACGCCGACCTGTGTCGCCTCCTGGCCACGAAAGGGTGGGTAACCGCTCATCCAGCCGCGCCGCTGCAGGGCGATCGCCCGATCGTCGAACGTCCGGGCGCGCACCATCTCGCGGTAGAGATCGATGGCTTCGGACTCTGTCACCGCCGTCTCCTCGACGTCGCGATCGGCGATCGCCCGGTGCATACTCCCACACTCACGCGCTCGTGGCAAAACGGTTGTCCCGCCGCCGGCGCTCGTCGCTTTCCGACAGGACAAAGACCGAGCGGCGACTAGTTCCGATATGGTTGCAGTGAGTACGGTGATCGGATACGCCATTTTACTGGTCGTCCACACGGCGATGGCGGCGATCGTCACGCGCTTTTTCCGGATTCGGTTGACGACCAACTGGGGTGCAGCGCTATATGCGGCGATCCTGCTCCCGATGCTGCTCGTCGCCTCGACGATGCTGTTGAGCGGTCCGTTCGGCATCGGCACCGCCGCAGCGGATCGGACGACGGCGCTGATTGTCGTCATTGCGATTCCGCTCACCCTCGGGATCACGATCGATCTGCTCTGGATGCCCCATCCCGACGACGTGGAGTTACCGGATACGACCGGATGAGCTACGGCGAACTGCAGTATCACAACGCTTTTACTGGATCCAACAGTAGGACAGGGTACAGATGGCAGGTGGCTGCTTTACAGGCCGGGCGCTCGCCCGTACCTAACTACAACTCCCGCCTGCCGATTCTCTCGCTGGTCACCCCCGACCAGCCGGAGGTGTACCAATGTCTCAGGATGTAGATTCAGCGGACGACATATCGGTAGTACTGCCCGACGGCTCCGAGCTCAGCGTCGAGCGCGGCGCGACCGTCGAGGACGTCGCCTACGAGATCGGGCCCGGCCTCGGTCGCGACACGGTCGCCGGTCGGATCGACGGCGAGCTCGTCTCGAAAGACGAGCCGATCACGGAAAGCGGCGCGAACATCGAGATCGTCACCGAGGACTCCGACGAGGCGATCCGCGTGATGCGCCACTCGGCATCGCACTGTCTCGCACAGGCCGTCGAGCGGCTGTACGACGACGTCCAGCTAGCGATCGGTCCGCCGACCGACGAGGGCTTTTACTACGACTTCGACGATATCGACCTCGACGAAGAGGACCTCGCGGAGATCAACGCCGAGATGGAGGAGATCATCGAGGCCGATTACGAGATCGAACGTGAGGAGGTCTCGATCGAGGAGGCGCGCGAGCGCCTGGCGGATCAGCGCTACAAGCTCGAACTGCTAGAGGAGTTCGCCGACGAGAACGACACGGTCACCTTCTATAGCCAGGGCGAGTGGGAGGACCTCTGTGCCGGCCCACACGTCGAGTCGACCGGCGAGATCGGCGCGGTCGATCTGCTGGAGATCGCTGCCGCCTACTGGCGCGGCGACGAGGAGAACCCGATGCAGACCCGCGTCTACGGGACGGCCTTCGAGAGCGAGGACGATCTGGAAGCGTTCCACGAGCGCCGACGAGAGGCCGAGCGCCGCGACCACCGCAAGATCGGCGCGGAGATGGACCTGTTCTCGATCCAGGACGTCACCGGGCCGGGACTGCCGCTGTATCACCCGCCGGGCAAGACGATCCTGCGCGAGCTGGAGTCGTACGTCGCCGATCTGAACCTCGACGCTGGCTACGAGTACGTCGAGACGCCGCACCTGTTCAAGACCGACCTCTGGGAGAAAAGCGGCCACTACGAGAACTACCAGGACGACATGTTCGTCTTCGACGTCGGCGAGGACGAGTACGGTCTCAAGCCGATGAACTGTCCCGGCCACGCCACGATCTTCGACGATAGCTCGTGGTCCTACCGGGACATGCCGATCAAGTACGCCGAGAACGGCAAGGTCTATCGCAAGGAACAGAGCGGCGAGCTCTCGGGGCTCTCGCGGGTCTGGGCGTTCACCATCGACGACGGCCACCTGTTCGTCCGGCCCGAGGACATCCGCCAGGAGGTCGAACAGATCATGGACATGATCGACGACGTGCTCACGACCTTCGATCTGGAGTACGAGGTCGCCCTCGCGACCCGCCCGGAAAAGAGCGTCGGGAGCGACGAGATCTGGGAGCGCGCCGAGTCACAGCTCGAAAGCGTCCTCGAAAGCCGGTCGATGGAGTACGAGGTCGAGGAGGGCGACGGCGCGTTCTACGGCCCGAAGATCGACTTCGCGTTCGAGGACGCCATCGGTCGCCGCTGGGACGGCCCGACGGTCCAGCTCGATTTCAACATGCCCGAGCGCTTCGACCTGTCCTACGTCGGCGAGGACAACGAGGACCACAAGCCGGTGATGATCCACCGCGCGCTGTACGGCAGCTACGAGCGCTTCTTCATGGTGCTTATCGAGCACTTCGCGGGCAACTTCCCGCTCTGGCTCGCCCCCGAGCAGGTCCGCGTGTTGCCAATCAGCGACGCGAACCTCGGCTACGCTCACCGCGTCAAAAACGAGTTTGACGAGTTCCGCGTCGAGGTCGACGACCGCGACTCGACCATCGAGCGCAAGATCCGCGCCGCCCACGACGACCGGGTCCCCTACATGATCATCGTCGGCGACAACGAGGAGGAGGACGGCAACATCTCCGTCCGGGATCGCTTCGAAGAACAGGAGTACGACGTCGAGATCGACGAATTCCTCGCACATCTGCGGAGCGAGCGTGACGAAAAACGGACCGAACCTGACTTTCTCGCCGATTGAGGGTCGAACCGGGCGGTGCGAATAGTTTCAGAGCTGGCAGGGCTGGCGACACGGGAGAGCCAACGGAAAACAACTAAGCGGGTCCGATGAGAGAACTGAGATATTCGTGGAGACGGTCTTGCTGCTGGGCGTGTGGCTGTTCGCCGTGACGCATCTGGATGCGCTCGTCGTCATCAGCGCGTTCTGTGCGGACAACGATTATCGGACCTGGGAAGTACTTGTCGGGCACTACGTGGGATTTTCTGTCGGCCTCGCCGGTGCAGTCCTCGGGGCCCTCATCGCCGGTGAGCTCCTGGCGGACTGGACGTTTCTCCTGGGCGTCGTTCCGCTCAGTATCGGTCTGTGGGGACTCATCAGCCGCCCGCCCGAAACCGTCGTCGAAGAATCGTCGGTCGTGCCGACCACGATCGGGCGTATCGGCGTGGTTGCCGTCGCCGGGATCGGCCTCAGCGGCGAGAACATCGCCGTATACATCCCCTTTTTCGCCGATCTCTCGCCGGAAACGTTGGCAATCGTCATCGGCGTGTATCTGGTCGGTGCTGGGGTCGTGTTTCTCGTCGCGCTGGCCCTCGTCTATCGCGTCGCTACCGACGGGATCTCCGACCGACTCGACCGATGGCTCGTTCCTACCGTGCTCGTCATCGTGGGCGGGTACGTCGTTCTGAGCGGTCTGGTCCTCTAGTGTCGGTAGAGCCCGTGTCGCCGGTCCGATACCCCACTTTCGTGGGGTAGACCCCACTGTTCAGGGATCGAAACCACCATGCTTGTGGAAGCGTGCATAGGTCGTATGAACAGAGCAGAGAAGGCGGCTCTCCAGTTGCGCGCCGTCTCCGTCCTCCGCATGCTCAAGGAGACGCGTACGTACGACGAACTTGCCGACCTTACCGGCCTCCCGGCGGGCGATCTCAATCGCTACGTCAACGGGCACGTCCTCCCGAGCGATGAGCGTGCCCACGAGGTCGTCACCGGGATCGGCCGCGACGCGCTTGCGGCCGAGCTCGAGGATCGTGTGCGGACTGACGACGAGGGGTATGTCGATAACTCGACGATCGTCTTCGATCAGTCGTTTCTGGATCTCGTCGCCCCCGTCGCCGCCGAGTCGTTCGCGTTCGACCGGCCGGATGTCGTCCTCACCGCCGCAACTGACGGCATCACCCTTGCCGCCGCCATCGCCAGCCACTACGGCGGGCGGGCGGCGTACGCGAAAAAGTCCAAAGAAACTGCCGTCGAGGAGTTCATCGAATCCCGCCAGCGTCTCCAGTCCGGCATCGAGTTGACATACTACCTGCCAGCCGCCGCGATCGACGAGGGCGACACCGTCCTCGTTGTCGACGACCTCATTCGGTCGGGCGAGACGCAGGAACTGCTGCTCGATATCGCCCAGCGCGCCGGCGCGGAGATCGGCGGCGTCTTTACCCTCATCGCGGTCGGCGACGACGGCATCGAGCGCGCCCGCGAGCGGACGGACGCATCGGTGAACGCGCTCGTCGAGTTCTGAGATAGCAGATACACTCGCCGTCGACAGTTTGAGGGAATTCAATGTCTAATCGAACGGCTGTCGCATGTGACCGGCGATCTATTGCGCCAGTAACTGGCGTTGGACACTCACCAGCAGAGCGGTGATCCCGGGGTCCGTTTCGGGCACAGAGAAGCGAGCATCGGAAGTTGTCAGCTGCTGATCTGCTGACCTGTGGGATAACAACCAAACGAGGACAAGTGATTTTGGAACCGATATCTTAGCCGCTAGAAGCAGATCATGGATGCTGCGATCGTAGACCTCGATGGCACCGTGTATCGATCCCGGACTGTAGTACCTGGCGCGCGTGACGGTATCAAGCGACTTCGCGATGCCGGTCTCGATGTCGCCTTCGTGACGAACTCGGCAACGAAAACACGCGAGGAGTGCCAGAACCGACTTGCATCGATGGGAATCGACGCAGATGTCTCCGATATTTTCACGAGCGCGTCGGTCACTGCGACGTACGTCACAGACGAATATCCCGGCGCGACAGTGATGGTGGTTGGCGAACCGGCGCTAACCGACGAGTTCAACCGAGTCGGCGCGACACTGACAGACAACCCGGCCGAGACTGATGTCCTCGTAATCGGGAAGGACACGACATTCGATTTCGACACCCTCAGGCAGTCCTTGCGGGCAGTCGACGCAGGAGCGGTCTTCGTTGGGACCAACGAGGACCGGCAGGTCCCCACCGATACCGGCGTCGATCCTGGTACTGGATCCTTGATCGCAGCAGTCAGCTATGCCGCCGGACGTGATCCGGACATCGTCTGTGGCAAGCCAAACGAGCCGATCATCGAGGTGAGTCTCGACGATTTTGACGGCGACCCGGCAGACTGCCTCGTAATCGGCGATAACCCGGACACGGATATCGAAATGGGACGGCGCGCCGGGCTGACGACGGTCCTCGTCCTCACAGGGCTCGTCGACTCCGGGAACCCCGTGCTCGCCGAGGAGCCAGCCGATTACGTAATCGACTCGCTGGGCGACATTTCGACAGTCCTCGATCGAGAGCGATAGTCACGAGCGGAGCAGTGACACTGGTCGCTGGCGTCAACACAGCAGTGTAGCTTTCGCTGCGCACGTTGTTTTATCCAAGGGCCGCATTTGAACCGGAGGGGTTTCGCTTCGCTCGTCC
>OBKM01000127.1_pt1 | contig 36039 bp, 38 predicted proteins | sample 1519691 | NCBI WGS metagenome assembly OBKM01 (sample SAMEA37050418, study PRJEB22526) | metagenome | biome: saline pan; feature: lake; material: water | place: Egypt | collected 2015 | depth 0.5 m
AGATATCGTCAACCTCGCCGGCGTCGCGGTCGTCGACGCACAGTAGTATATAAAAGCCCCTACGGTACGGATTTCTCGCCCACGTTTCGCCTGTGGTGCGGGTTTTTCGCCCACGGTTTTGCGCGAACGGGGATTCATGAGTACGGGCACCCAAACCACGGTATGTTCGACGCAGGGGACGGACGGGGGTGGCCGGGATGACGGACGCCCCACAGGAGTCGGACGAGTACCCTACCGTACCGCACGACCGGCTCGTCGAGGCGGGCTGGGAGCGACGCTCGCGGAGCGAGGAGACGGTGTTCCGGGTGGCGGCGGCGTCCGTCGTCGGCTACACGCTTTTTTATAATGATTCGCGGCTTCGCGAGGCGGTCGAAGCGGTCGGGGCCGGCGGGGCGCTCACGGGGCCGACCGACGGCGATCGGGTCGTGGAGACGGGCGACGAGGAGGGGGGCGGCCCGTGGCGGTTCTTTTTCGCGACGCGGCTTGCGTTTCAGCCGCCGCTGGCGCCGGGGATCGGCACGGCGTCGGTGCGGCCGACGGTCGCCAGCCAGGCGCGGCGGACATTCGCCGACGACCTCGAGGCCCGCGGGTTCGAGGCCGTCGAGAGCGGGCGGCGACAGCGGCTCCGGACCGAGTCCGGCGAGCGCGCACAGCTCCGGAAGTTCACCGCCGTGCTCCCGCTCGACGGGGAGGCGGTCGACCGGCTCGACGTGGAAGGGTGGCTCGCGGTCTGGGCGACCGGGGGCTCGTTCCGGGTCGCCGGCGGGGCGTATCCGGTCGCGGGGCTCGACGCCGTGCTCGAACCGCTGTCGGCGGCGGAGACGCCCACGACAGATCCCGGGACGTTCCGCGAGGGGCTGCTCGATGCGATCCGGGCGGTCCGGTGAGCGGTTACGGCTCGTCCCCGAGGGCCGCCTGGATGCCGACCCAGTTCGCGACCGCGCCGGCGGGGCCCTCGAAGGGGACGAGGGAGACGCGGTTCCGGAACGCCGACCCGTCGCGGCGGTAGTTCCACAGCTCGACGGTCACGGGCTCCCAGATCGCGACCGCCTCGGCGAGGTCCGCGACGGGCCCCGGTTCGGTTTTCGGCCCCTGAAGCAGCCGGAGGTTCTCGCCGCGGAGCTCAGGGAGGGGGTAGCCGGTCAGCGAGCGGAACGTCCGGTTGGCGTAGATCGTCGGCGTGTCCTGAAACGCCGGGCCGGCGAGCGTGAGTCCGACCGCCGCGTCGTCCAGAACCCACAGCCGCCAGGCGAGATCACGTTCGAGGTCGCTCAACCCGTCGGTCGGGAGGCGCTCCGGCCCCTCGAACTCGTCGGGCGAAGGGGCGCGGGCCAGCCGGTCGGCCGTGCCGTCGCCACACGCTGGGAGGTCGGGAACGCGCGCCCGGAACGCCGCGGTGTCGAGCCGGAGGCTGTCGCGTATCGCGTCTCTGGGATCCATGCGGCGTTCTCAAACGCCAAGCGCGTCGGCGAACTCGTAGAAGCTCCCGACGCGCAGATCGGGTTCGGCGCCGTAGGTGTCCCAGGGCCCGCCGGATCGGTCGAGCCAGACGCCCTGCATCCCCGCGTGTTTCGAGCCCTGGATGTCGAAGCTCGGGCCGGCGACGTGGGCGATCGACGCGATCGGCGTCCCGGTCCGGGCGGCGGCGTGGCGGTAGAGCTCGCGGTCGGGTTTGAACGTCCCGACCTCGTGGGCGCTTATATACCCCGATATCAGGTCGCCGATGTCGGCGTGGTCGATCATCGATTCGAGCATCTCGGGGTTGCCGTTCGAGAGGACGTACACAGGGTAGCCGCCGTCGACGAGGCGACCGATACCGTCGCGGACGTCCTCGAAGACCTCCAGTTCGTGATACACCGAGAGGATCCCCTCGACGGTGTCCTCGGGCAGGTCGACGTCGTGGGCAGCGAGCGCATACCGGAGCGCGTCGCGGTTCATCGCATAAAAGGGCTGGTACCCGTCGACGAAGTTGCCGATCATCGTGTACTCGATCGACTTCGTCCGCCAGACGTCCGAGATCGACTCGGTCGCCTCGACGTGGTCGTCGAGGGCGTCGACCGCCGCCGAGGGGTCGACGAGCGTGCCGTAGGAGTCGACGGTGATCGTCTCGACGGCGTCGGGATCGAATGACATACGCGGGGGGTCTCGCGGCGCGAACAAAAACGTACCGCGGGTTCGCGCCGGCGTCCCCCCGGTGGTTTTTGTTTTCACAGATCGGCAAGGCGGATGCCCCGACCCTTGCGGTCGGGGAGGTATGGCTCACGGAGAGCGTCCTGACCGAGGGAGGGCCCGAGTATCGGACGGTCGAGCGGTTCGGGCTGTAGCCCGGGCGAATCACAACCCTCACTTACGGGCACGTCGACCCTCAGGTATGCAACTCGGAGTCATCGGCCTCGGCCGGATGGGACGGATCGTCGTCGACCGCGTGCTCGGCGACGGACACGACGTCGTCGCCTTCGACCTCGACGACGACGCCGTCGGGGCGGCCGCGGAGGCGGGCGCGACCCCGGCCGACTCGGTCGAGGACCTCGTCTCGACGCTGCCCGAAAAAAAGCGGATCTGGCTCATGGTGCCGGCGGGCGACGCCGTCGACGCGACGCTGTCGGATCTCGATCCGCTGCTCGACGGCGAGGATATCGTCGTCGACGCCGGGAACTCCCACTTCGAGCGCTCGATCGCCCGGGGCGAGACGCTCGACGCCGTCTATCTCGACTGCGGGACCTCCGGCGGGCCGGCCGGCGCGGAACTCGGCTTCTCGCTCATGGTCGGCGGCCCGGCGCCGGCCTACGAGGCGATGACGCCGGTCTTCGACGCCGTCGCCACGGGACCCGACGGTCACGACCGGATGGGGCCGCAGGGATCGGGACACTATGTCAAGATGGTCCACAACGGCGTCGAGTACGCGCTGATGCAGGCGTACGGCGAGGGGTTCGAACTGCTGGCCGAGGGCCGATACGACCTCGACATGGAGTCGATCGCCTGCACGTGGAACAACGGGGCGGTGATCCGGTCGTGGCTGCTCGAACTGTGCGAAGAGGCGTTCCGCGAGGAGGGGTCGGATCTCGGCGACGTCGACGACTATATCGCGGGCGGGTCGACGGGCACCTGGACGGTTCAGGAGGCGCTCGAACAGGAGGTCTCGGTCCCGCTCATCTACGAGGCGCTCGGCGAGCGCTTCGACTCCCGCGTCGAGGACAGGAAGTTCTCCCGGCGGCTCGCCAACCGGCTGTGGTACGGGTTCGGCCGCCACGAAATCAAGCGGCGGGAGTGAGTCCGTCGACCGGAATCGGTCATCCCACCCGACGTACTTTTGCGTACGCATACCCACACCTAAAACATGAGCAAGAACATCGCGATCAGCGACGATGTGTACCGTCGGTTGAAGCGTGAGAAGGGTAACCGGAGTTTCAGCGAAGTGATCGAGGAGAAACTCGACACGGGTGGGCGGATCGCCGACGTGACCGGACAGGGAATTTTCGAACCGGGAACGCACGAAAAGGTTTCCGAAGAGATCGGGCGGTTGAGCGAAGGAACATTGGATCAGGTCGCCGATGAAACTTCTTGACACGTCGGTTCTCGTCGATATCGACCGCGGTGGGGTCGACGAAAAAGTGCACAAACTCGACGACGAGGGGAAACACGAGATAAGTATGGTGACTGTGACCGAGCTTCGACTCGGCGTCGACTTCCAATACGATCCCGGCACTGATCAACACGCCGAGGCACTTGACGATCTTGACCGGCTCTTGGCTCGGTTCGACATCCACCCCGTTTCACGTCCAGTCGCGACGACTGCTGCTGAGATCATCGCGGAACTGCGAGAGGGTGGACAACGTCTCGATGACCTCCACGACGTGTATGTTGCTGCGACGGCCCGCACACAAGGGCTTCCGGTCGTGACTGCCAACATCGATCATTTCGATCGGATCGACGGGATCCGAACCGTCGACTGGGACGAGTTCTGAGCGGGGTCGATACCGGCTTCGGAGACGCCCCGGTCTCCAAGCTGTCCTCGATATCGTCGGGTCTCATCGGCTGATCAGGTGACAAAAACAAAACATCTGCCAATAGTAGATCCGCCATGTCCTCCATCGAGTGGTCCTACGACGCCTCCACGTCCCGAAGCCTCCGGATCGCCTCGCACCTCCTGGTGGCGGGAGTCGGCGGCGCGGGACTGCTCGTCCTCGGCGTGATCGTCGCCGGTGTGGCCGCGAACCCGGCCGTGTTGCGCACGCGGACTGTGCTTCTGTTTTTATTGCTCCTCGTCGTCGGCGGGCCGATGTCGCTTGCATACCTGTGGCCGATGCTCACCGACCCAGACCAGCGACCGAGCCCCTCGGAGTTCGCGGGCGCTGAGGGGTCCCCGTTCTCGGTTCGGAGCGTCGCCGCCGCCGCCGTCTCGGGGGCCGTCGCAATTCTCGCGCTCGTCGCCGTCGGCGTCCCCGGCGGTGTCATTTACCTGCTCGTCGTCGGCTGTGTCCTCTCGCCGATTCTCGTTTCGCTCGCCACGACACACGGGCGAGTGGAGGACGGGACGGTGACGATCAACGGGACGACGGTCCCGGAGACACGGCTCTCGGCGGTTCGATCGGTTCGGATCGGCAGGCTCGTCGTCGTCTCTCTCTCCTACCTCCGGCGTAGCGGTTTCTTTTTGCCCCGGCTGGCCGTCATCCCGGAGCCCGAAGCCGACGCGGTGATGGCGGCGCTCAGGGACGGGGTCGAAACCGACTGCGACGCAGAGTCGCCGGACCGAGCGGTACAGGCAGTCGTCATCGGTTCGGGCGTTCTGTTCGTCGCCGTCGCGGGGCTCGCGTATGCCTCGATCGACGATCCGTCCGTCCGGCTGTACGTCGCCGCCGTAATCGGGGGCCTCGGGGTGTTCGTGTGCCTTCTCGGCGTTCGGGGGGTCTGACCGGACGGATCGCCCCGCCGCGTCGCGCAATTCTTGCCGTAACTCTCGGTTATAGATGTTTTGAGAGATATGCACGACATACATGAATAACGAGGAGCAGTTGGGCTTCGGTACGCGGTGTCTCCACGTCGGGCAGGGACCCGACCCCGCGACCGGGGCCGCCGCGCCGCCGATCTACCAGACGTCGTCCTACGAGTTCCCCGACGCCGAGACCGCGGCCGCCCGCTACGCCCTTGAGGACGAGGGCAACGTCTACTCGCGCATCGCCAACCCGACCGTCCGGGCGCTTGAGGAACGGCTCGCGTCGCTCGAGGGCGGCGTCGACGCCTTGGCGACCGCGTCGGGGATGGGCGCACTCGACGCCGCGACGCTTGTCCTCGCGGAGGCCGGCGACAACGTCGTCTGCGCTTCGTCCGTCTACGGCGGCACACACGCGTATCTCTCACACACCGCCGCCCGTCGGGGGATCGAGACGCGGTTCGTCGACACGCTCGATCCCGACGCCTACGAGGAGGCGATCGACGACGACACCGCCTACGTCCACTGCGAGACGATCGGTAATCCCGCCCTCGTGACCCCCGATATCGAACGGCTGGCCGACATCGCCCACGAGGCCGGGGTGCCGCTTTTCGTCGACAACACCTTCGCCACGCCGGCGCTGTGTCAGCCCTTCGAGCACGGCGTCGACATCGTCTGGGAGTCGACGACCAAATGGATCCACGGCTCGGGGACGACGCTGGGCGGGATCCTCGTGACGGACGGCTCCTTCCCCTTCGAGGCGTACCCCGAGAAGTACCCCGAGATCGCCGCCCCGAACCCCGCCTTCGACGGCGTCACCTTCACCGAGCGGTTCGGCGACCGGGCGCTGACGATGGCCGCCCGCCAGCGCGGGGCCAGGAGCCTCGGCGACCAACAGTCCCCGTTCGACGCGTGGGTGACGATGCAGGGCGTCGAGACGCTCCCGCTCCGGGTGGAGAGACACTGCGAGAACGCCACGGCGGTCGCCGAACACCTCGCCGACCACCCCGCGATCTCGTGGGTCGCCTACCCCGGGTTGGAGAGCCACGAGACCCACGACCTCGCCACGAAGTACCTCGACGGCGGCTACGGCGGCATGGTCGCCGTCGGGCTCGAAGGCGGCTACGACGCCGCAAAGCGGCTCTGTGAGGGGACCGAGGTCGCGAAGTTCCTCGCGAACATCGGCGACGCGCGGACCCTCGTCGTCCATCCGGCCTCGACGACACACGCCCAGTTGAGCGCGGCCGAACAGCGCGAGAGCGGGGTCGCCCCCGAGATGGTCCGGCTCTCCGTCGGCATCGAGAACGTCGAGGACATCATCGCGGATATCGAGGGGGCCTTATGAACGCCGACGACGGAGGTGTCGGCCGGTGAGCGACGCCCCCGACACCGCCTCGCTCGGGGAGTTCACCTTCGAGTGTGGCGAGTCGATCCCCGAGTTGGAGATCGCCTACGAGACCTACGGCGAGTTCACCGGCGACAACGCCGTCCTGGTCTGTCACGCGCTCACGGGCAGCGCCCACGTCGCGGGCGGCCGCCGCCGGACCGACACCGCCGGGCAGGCCCACGCCTGGTGGGACGACATCGTCGGCCCCGGAAAGGCCGTCGACACCACGGAGTACCACGTCGTCTGTGCGAACGTGCCCGGCTCGTGTTACGGTTCCTCGGGCCCGCCCTCGACCGACCCGGAGACGGGCGAGCCGTGGGGGACGCGGTTCCCGGCCGTGACGGTCGGCGACTGGACGCGCGCCCAACGCCGGCTGCTCGATCACCTCGGGATCCCGAACCTCCACGCCGTCGTCGGCGGCTCCGTCGGCGGCATGAACGTCCTCGAGTGGACCAAACGCCACCCGGATCACCTCGATCGTGCGGTCGTCGTCGCCGCCGCCGCACGGCTCGATCCGCAGTGTCTCGCCCTCGATGCGATCGCCCGCCGGGCGATCACCACCGACCCGAACTGGGCGGGCGGGGACTACTACGGGACGGACGCGCGACCGACACGAGGGCTCGCCTTGGCCCGCCAGATCGGCCACGTGATGTACCTCTCGAAGTCCTCGATGGCCGACAAGTTCGGCCGGCGGTCGGCGGGGATCGACTCGGGGCGGGACGCCTTCGAGATGGACCCCGCCGCCGGCTTCTTCCCCTACCGGGAGGTCGAGTCCTACCTCGACTACCAGGGCGAGAAGTTCGCCGAGCGCTTCGACCCCAACGCGTACCTGTATCTGACGCGGGCGATGGACAACTACGACCTCGCCTCGGGGTACGACGACGACGCCGACGCCCTCGCGGCCTTCGAGGGCGAGGCGCTTCTCGTCTCCTTCACCGGCGACTGGCACTTCACCGTCGAGCAAGTCGAGTCGCTGGCGACGGCGTTGCGGGGGACCGAGGCCGACGCCGCCCACCACGTCATCGACTCCGATCACGGCCACGACGCCTTTCTCGTCGAACCCGACCGTCTCGGGCCGCCGGTCGCGGACTTTCTCGAAGCCGGGGTCGACGGCAAGGCCGTCTCCGATACGGCCGAAACGGACGACGGCGACGAGTTCGCGCCGGTCCACACGAGCCTCTTTTCGAAGTAGGGGCCGGCGTGACGGGACAGCTGTGTGCGCACCGTCGGCGGTACCGGCGCCAGTCACCGAGAGTCTTGGTTATTAGCCTACCCCGTCACACTCCGGACGTATGTTCGACAGAAACGACCTCTACACGAACGCACTGCACGCCGGCCAGGAAGCCGACCCGACGACGGGGGCACGCGCGCCGCCGATATACCAGACGACCTCCTACGAGTTCGACGACGCCGAACACGCGGCCGACCTGTTCGGGCTCCGCGATGTCGGCAACATCTACTCGCGGATCATGAACCCGACGAACGCGGTTCTCGAGGAGCGGCTGGCGACGCTCGAGGGCGGCGTCGCCGGGCTCGCAACCGCCTCGGGGATGGCGTCGTTCGATCTCGCGACGTTCATGCTCGCGAGCGCGGGCGACAACATCGTCTCGGCGTCGTCGCTGTACGGCGGCACGTACACGTACCTCACCCATACCGTCGAGCGCCGCGGCGTCGAGACGCGGTTCGTCGACACGCTCGATTACGACGCCTACGAGGAGGCGATCGACGACGACACCGCCTACGTCCACTGCGAGACGATCGGTAATCCCGCCCTCGTGACCCCCGATATCGAACGGCTGGCCGACATCGCCCACGAGGCCGGGGTGCCGCTTTTCGTCGACAACACCTTCGCCACGCCGGCGCTGTGTCAGCCGGTCGAGCACGGCGCGGATCTCGTCTGGGAGTCGACGACCAAATGGATCCACGGCTCGGGGACGACGGTCGGGGGGATCCTGATCGACGGCGGAAGCTTCCCGTGGGCCGACCACGCCGATCGGTTCCCCGAGATCGCGAAACCCAACCCGGCGTATCACGGCATCAACTTCGCCGAGACGTTCGGCGACGCCGCCTTTGCCTACGCGGCCCGAACCCGCGGGCTCCGCGACCTCGGCAACCAGCAGGCACCCTTCGACGCGTGGGCGACGATACAGGGGCTCGAGTCGCTGCCGATGCGGATGGAACGACACTGCGGGAACGCCATGGCGGTCGCCGAGTATCTCTCGGACCACCCGGAGATCTCGTGGGTCACCTACCCCGGCCTCGACGGCCACGAGACCCACGCCGAAGCCTCGGAGTACCTCGACGGCGGCTACGGCGGCATGATCACGTTCGGGCTCGAAGGCGGCTACGACGCCGCTCGCGACACGGTCAACGGGGTCGAGCTCGCGAGCCTGCTGGCGAACGTCGGCGACGCGAAGACGCTCATCATCCACCCGGCCTCGACGACCCACCAACAGCTCACCGACGAGGAGAAACAGGCCAGCGGCGTGACGGACGATCTCGTGCGGCTGTCGGTCGGCCTGGAGGACACGGACCGGATCATCGAGGACCTGGACCGAGCGATCGGGACGGCGACGAGCTGAGGCGACTCAGCCTTACCCATTATAAAAAAGCACGACGACGAACCCCAGGAGGGCGGCCGCCAGGTACGCCGGGCGCTCGACGGCGGTCTCGGCGAGCACGCCGGCGGTCGTCGAGTCGAGCGCGAGACCGCCCGTTTCGGCGGTTCCGCCGAGCGCGACCGGCGCGAGAAGAACCGCGAGCGCGCCGACGGCCACGACCCCGAACATCGTGCGTATCGGGTTGGCGTCGACCCAGTCGGCGAGGCGGTAGGCCGGCCACAGCAGTATTCCGCGGAATCCCATACCCAGCTTACACCCCGAATAAAAATAAATCCGCGTCAGACGACGCCCGACGATTCGGAGACGGACGCGGGAGCGGTTATAAGACGCCCTCGTCCTCCAGGACTTCCCTGAGCCGCGCCATCGAGGAGACGACGACGTCACAGTGCGGCTCGACGGCCGGCTTCGGCCGGAACCCGACCGCCAGACCCGCCACCTCCAGCATCGGAAGGTCGTTGGCCCCGTCGCCGATCGCGACCGTGTCGGCCATCCCGACGCCGAGCTCGTCGGCGAGCCCGGTGAGGGCGTCGTCCTTCGTCCCCTCGATGAGCGGCCCCTCGGCCCCGCCCGTCAGCGCGCCATTGCGGGTCGGCAGCCGGTTCGCGACGATCGTATCGACCGAGGTGCCGGCCGCCTCAAGCGCTGTCTCGACGCCGCGGTCGAAGCCACCGGTGAGGATGGCGACGTGGTGGCCCGCCGCCGACAGCGCTTCGATCGCGCCGACGCTGCCGGGGCGCAACTCGACGCGGTCGAAGGCCGCCTCGACCCGCTCTTCGGGGAGGCCATCGAGCAGTTCGGCGCGGGCATAGAGGCTCTCGGCGTAGGAGAGCTCGTCGTTCATCGCTCGCTCGGTGATCCGGTCGATCTCCTCGGCGACGCCGGCCTCCTCGCCGAGCAGCACGGTCATCTCCGAGTCCGAGAGCGTCCCGTCGAAATCGAACGCGATGAGCATACACCTCCTGCGTGGCGGGGGGTCACAAATCGTCCGGTTCGGCCGCCACGCCGGCGGGGCGTTCGATCCGCGACTCGGTGGACTCGGCGGGCACGGCCGGTGCGGGGTCGACGCTTGGCTAAGTGGGTCAGCCGCCACCGGACCGAACATGCATCGGTCTACGTGGTGAGTACGCGTTCCCGGACACACCTGCGATGCCCCGAGAGATGGCCCGAAGCCGGATCGATGAGGAAAGCGTTATCACCGCCGAACGGAAGGGTACGCGCATGAAGGTATTGGTTACGGACCCCATTTCGGAGGCCGGGCTCGACGTCTTCCGGGACGCCGGCCACGACGTCGTCACGGAGTACGAGGCGGAGGGTGAGGAACTGCTCGCGGCGGTCGCTGACGCGAACGCGCTCGTCGTTCGCTCCGGGACGGAGGTCACGCGGGAGCTTCTGGAGGCCGCCCCCGATCTCGTCATCGTCGGACGCGCCGGGATCGGCGTGGACAACATCGACATCGACGCGGCGACCGACCAGGGCGTCATCGTCGCCAACGCCCCCGAAGGCAACGTCCGGGCGGCCGCAGAACACACCGTCGCGATGGCGTTCGCCACGGCGCGGTCGATCCCGCAGGCCCACGCCCGCCTGAAGGGCGGCGAATGGGCGAAAGGCGAGTTCCTCGGGACCGAGCTCAACGGCAAGACGCTCGGGATCGTCGGGCTCGGTCGAGTCGGCCAGGAGGTCGCAAAGAAGCTCGACTCGATCGGCATGGATCTCGTCGCGTTCGACCCGTACATCTCCGAGGAGCGCGCCGAGCAGCTCGGGGCCGAACTCGAGGACCTCGACACGACGCTCGACCGAGCCGACGTGTTGACGATCCACACACCGTTGACGCCGGAGACGGCCGATATGATCGGCGAGGCCGAACTCGCCGAGATGGAGGGCGGCTACGTCGTCAACTGCGCCCGCGGCGGTATCGTCGACGAGGCCGCCCTCGCCGACGCGGTCGAGGACGGAGTCGTCGCCGGGGCCGCCCTCGACGTGTTCGCCGAGGAGCCGCTCCCCGCGGACAGTCCGTTGCTCGGCGTCGAGGACGTTATCGTGACGCCGCATCTGGGGGCCTCGACGGAGGCCGCCCAGGAGAACGTCGCGGTTTCGACCGCCGAGCAGGTGCTCGCCGCGTTCGACGGCGAACCCGTCATGAACGCGTTGAACGCCCCTTCGATGGACGAGTCGGCGTTCCCGCGCGTCGAGCCCTACATCAACCTCGCCGAGACGGCCGGCAAGATCGCGGTCCAGTTGCTCGACAGCCGCGTCGAAACCGTCGAGGTGAGCTACGAGGGCGACATCGCCGACGAGGACATCGACATCGTCACCGCCTCCGCGCTCAAGGGCGTCTTCCAGCCGCTGGAGTGGCAGGTCAACGCGGTCAACGCGCCCCGGATCGCCGAGGAGCGCGGGATCGAGGTCTCCGAGACGAAACGCCGCCAGGCCGAGGACTTCCAGTCGCTCGTCACCGTCACCGTCGGCGACGGCGAGCGGGAGATCGGCGTCTGCGGGACGCTCTTCGCCGGCGACAACGCCCGCATCGTTCGGGTCGACGGCTACCGCGTCGACGCGATCCCCGGCGGGAAGATGATGGTCGCCAGAAACACCGACGAGCCCGGCGTCATCGGTCATATCGGGACGGTAATGGGCGAGTACGACGTGAACATCGCCGGGATGTTCAACGCCCGTGAGGTCCACGGCGGGGAGGCGTTGACGGTGTACAACGTCGATCAGGAGGTTCCGGATGCCGCCCGCGAGGCGCTCGAATCCGATCCCCGGATCACCGAGACGAAGTATATAAGCCTCAACGGCTGAGACCGTCGGGGCCCGGGCCGACGGAGGCGCCGGGCGACCGTCGAAAGGGACGGAGTTTTACCGCCACGTCATCAAACGTCGATAATGAGCGAAGCCGACGAGCAGTCCGAGAAACAAAAATACGAGTTCCAGAAGGTGATCGAGGAACTCGACGACTACTCGGGGTCGGGCACCCAACTCGTCTCGATCTACATGCCGGAGGACAGACAGGTCAGCGACGTCGTCGCCCACGTCACGCAGGAACACAGCGAGGCGTCGAACATCAAATCGAAGCAGACCCGCACCGCGGTTCAGGACGCCCTCAAGAGCATCAAGGACCGCCTGAAATACTACGACACATACCCGCCGACGAACGGGATGGTGATCTTCTCCGGGGCGGTCGACTCCGGTGGCGGCCGGACCGAGATGGTGACCGAAGTGCTCGAATCGCCGCCCGACCCCATCCAGTCGTTTCGGTACCACTGTGACTCGCACTTTCTCACCGAGCCGCTCCAGGAGATGCTCGGCGACAAGGGGCTGTACGGCCTCGTCGTCCTCGATCGCCGCGAGGCGAACGTCGGGTGGCTGAAAGGCAAACGCGTCGAACCGGTCAAATCGGCCTCCTCGCTCGTCCCCGGGAAACAGCGGAAGGGCGGCCAGTCGGCCCAGCGGTTCGCCCGGCTCCGGTTGGAGGCGATCGACAACTTCTATCAGGAGGTCGCCGGGATGGCCGACGACCTGTTCGTCCCGAAACGCCACGAGATGGACGGCGTGTTGGTTGGCGGCCCGTCGCCGACGAAAGACGAGTTCCTCGACGGCGATTACCTCCACCACGAGCTCGGCGACATGGTGCTCGGGAAGTTCGACGTCTCCTACACCGACGAGTCCGGGCTGTACGATCTCGTCGACGCCGCCGAGGACGTCCTCGCCGAGACGGAGGTCATGAAGGACAAATCCGAGATGGAGGAGTTCTTCGAACAGCTCCACGACGGCGGAAAGGCCACCTACGGGTTCGAACCGACCCGAAAGAACCTCGTAATGGGGTCGGTCGACCGGCTGCTGATAAGCGAGGACCTCCGGAAGGAGATCGTTACCTACGACTGCGGGAACAAGGAGGCGTTCGAGCTCGTCGACCCGAAGGCCGAGACGCCGACCCACACGTGTGAGGACGGCTCCGAGGCCGAGGCGAAGGACCGCGAGGACGCGATCGACCACCTCATGGAGCTCGCGGAACAGCGGGGCTCCGAGGTGAAGTTCATCTCGACTGACTTCGAAAAGGGCGAGCAGCTGTTGACGGCGTTCGGCGGGATCGCCGGCATCCTGCGGTACTCGACGGGCATCTGATCGGGGTGTCGCCTGAATCTTTTTTATCGCCGGCGCGAAAGGTGTCGTCGTGAGTACGCTTGTCGTGTACGTCGACCGCAGTGGGGGGGTCGGACACGACGACCCGGTTGTCGGTTGGGAGGCCGTACAGGCGCTCGTCACCGATATCGGCCTCGACGACCCGGAGGACAGCCGGGTCAACTGTCTGTTGGAGACGCTCCACGTCGCGCGCGACCTCCGCGACGGCGGCGAGAACGCGACGGTCGCGGTCGTTCCCGGCGGCGGCGACGGAATAAACAGCCACCGCGCGATCGCCCGCGGTATCGACAGCCTCGTCGCGGAACACGACCTCGACAGCGCGATCGTCGTCACCGACTCCGCCGGCGACGAGCGGCTCGTCCCGATCATCGAGAGCCGCGTGCGGGTCGACGCGGTCGATCGGGTCGTCGTCCGCCAATCACACGACATCCAGTCGACGTACTACCTGCTGAAGCAGTTTCTCGGCGACGAGGAACTCCGCGGAACGGTTCTCGTTCCGATCGGGGCCGCGCTGCTCGCGTTCCCGCTTCTGTTGTTGTTCGCCGACCTAGCCGTCGCGCTGTCGGCCATCGTCGGCGTCATCGGCCTGTTTCTGTTGTACAAAGGGCTCGGGATCGACGCGTTCGTCGCGACCCTCCCGCGTCGGATCAGGCGGGGGCTCTACTCCGGGCAGGTGTCTCTCGTGACGTACGTCGTCGGGGCGGGATTGGCGCTCATCGGCGTCTTCGCCGGCGGTATCAGCGCCGCGAACGTCGGTGACGCCGGCGACCTGTTGGTCGTGCTGCGGTTTCTGTTCGACAGCGTTCCGTGGTTCGCCGCGGCCGCGATGGCCGCGGCGACCGGGCGGCTCGTCGACGGGATGCTCGGCGAGGACGGTGTTTCGAGCGCGCTGATGAACCTCCCGTTCGGCGTCGTGGCCGTCGGTCTCGTCGTCCGCGGCTTCACCGGCTACTTCCTGGAACGGGCGGAGGTCCTTCAGCCGGTCGTCGTGCCGGCGTTCGAAGCCGGCGCCGTCTCCGTCGACGGGTTCGTCGTCTCCATCTGGGGCCGGCTCGCGCTCTACGTTGCAGCCGGAGTCCTCGTCAGTCTCATCGCCGTCGTTTTCACCTCGCGAATGGCGAGCGGACGGCCCTTCGAGGAACTCCCCGAGTAGCGGCGGGCAGCCGACCGACGACGGTTTAGCCGTCGGTCGGGTACGTCCGGTATGGATCCGTGGGTCAGTCTGTTTTCCGGCGGAAAGGACTCCGCGTGGGCGCTGTACCGGGCGCTGGAGCGCGGCGAGCCCGTCGAACGGCTGGTGACCGTTCATCCGACCGGCGAGTCGTTCATGTACCACGTCCCGGCGACCGAACTCGCCGGGGTAGCAGCCGAGAGCATCGGGATCCCGCTCGTCGACGTCCGGCCGGCGGACTTCGGGGAGACGGCCGACGACGGCGAGGGGTCCGGGGCGCGCGGCGATCGCGAACTCGAACCGCTCGAGGACGCGCTTGCCGACCTCGCCGACGAGTTGGGTGGGATCGGCGGCGTCACCGCCGGCGCGGTCGAGAGCAGCTACCAGACCGATCGCATCCGGGGGATGTGCGATCGGCTCGACGCGGAGCTTTTCGCCCCGCTTTGGCAACAGTCCCCGCGGGAGCTGGCGGACGCGATGCTCGAAGCCGGCTTCGAGATCACGGTCGTCCGGGTCGCGGCGGCGGGGCTCGACGAGTCGTGGCTCGGCAGGCGACTCGACGCCGAGGCGTTCGCCGAACTCGAACGGCTCGGCGAGGAGTACGGTGTCCACCTGCTCGGCGAAGGGGGGGAGTTCGAGACGCTCGTCACCGACGGGCCGCACATGGACCGGCCCATCGGGCTCGAGTACGACACCGAGTTCGACGGGATGCGGGGGGCGATCCGGGTCAAGGACGCGTGGCTTGGGACGCCGGAGCGGTGATATCGAGGTGCCGGGCAGGCTGGCGAACGGGCGGCACGAACGCGTCGACGACCCGTGTGCCGCGCTCGCGGGACGATCCCGGTTGCATCGGGGACAGCCCACGCCCCCGCGACCGCCTCGGCGGGCCGCCGTGTCGGTCAGACCACACGGCCGGTGCCCCCGTCCCGGTATATAAACCCTGAGCACCGGAAGAAAAAAGCACTTACCCGCGGCTGCTGTCGTGTGTTCGCATGAAGGCAGTCGTTCTCGCCGGCGGGTACGCGACGCGGCTGTGGCCGGTCACGAAACACCGGCCGAAAATGCTGCTGCCGATCGGCGAAACGACGGTGATCGACCGGATCTTCGAGGCGCTGGAGTCGGACGACCGGATCGAGGAGGTGTACGTCTCGACGAACGAGCGGTTCGGACCGGCCTTCGAGCGCCACCTCGCGGGAAGCGAGTTCGAGAAGCCGACGCTCTCGGTCGAGGAGACGGCGGCCGAAAACGAGAAGTTCGGCGTCGTGGGCGCGCTCCGACAGCTCGTCGATCGGGAGGGGATCGACGACGACCTGCTCGTCGTCGCGGGCGACAACCTGATCGGCTTCGATCTCCCGGCGTTCGTCGACTTCTTCGAGGCCGGCGACACCGCCGCGTTGGCGGCGTACGACGTCGGCGACCGCGAGAAGGCCAAATCCTACGGCCTCGTCGAACTCGACGGCGACCGGGTCGTCGACTTTCAGGAAAAGCCAGAGGAACCGAACAGCACGCTCGTTTCGATCGCCTGTTATGCGTTCCCGCGGGAGTCGCTCCGGTTCGGGGAGTATCTCCGTGACGGCAACAACCCCGACGAGCCGGGCTGGTTCATCCAGTGGCTCCAGGACCGCGAACCGGTCCGGGCGTTCGTCTTCGACGAGCCGTGGTTCGACATCGGGACGCCGGAGTCGTATCTCGAAGCCGTGAGCTGGGAGCTGGACGGCGACAGCGTCATCGCGGAGTCGGCGACCGTCGAACGATCGACGATCGGCGAGAACGTCCACGTGATGGCCGGCGCGGAGATCGTTGACTCGACGCTCGACGGATCGCTCGTCTTCGAGGGGGCGACGATCGACGGCTGTGAGATCCACGACACGATCATCGACGAGGAGACCCGGATCGAAAACGTCGATCTCGCCGGGGCGCTCATCGGGGCGCACACGAGGCTGACGAACGGCGACCACTAGCCGCCCGTCGGCGCGGACCGACCGCCGGTACGGTTTTTTTCCCCGCGGTCGAAGCGGACGTATGGAAGGGCCGGAGCGGACCACGAGAGAGTGGATCGTCGCGTTTCTCCGAGAGGAGCCCGCCGAGGCCGGACGGATCGCAGCGGAGTTCGGGATCACGACCGCCGCGGCGCTGTCACACGTCGACCACATCGCGAAGTCGCTGGAGGGCACCGACGAGCAGCTGCTCGCCGCGCCGCCGGAGTGTCGGGAGTGTGGGTTCGCCGGCTTCGACGACCTCATAAACCGTCCGTCGCGGTGCCCCGAGTGCAAGGCCGAAAGCGTCGCCGAGCCGACCTTTACCGTCCGCTGAGTCCGGCGGGCGATCGTCCGATGGTTTCGACCGACCCCGTAGTGTTTACGTCGCTTCGGTTCGTTTGGACGACAATGACACACAGCGGGGCACCGTCGGACGACCGCCGATCGCGACGGAGCGCTCGTCGGGGGGTATGACCGACGCGACGGAACGGTCGGCCGGCGAGGGGACGGGCCCGGCGGCCGACATCGATCGAGCGAGCGAGTTCGCACACGCAGTCACGGAGAACGTACGGAGTGTCATCGTCGGCAACCGCGAGCAGATAGAGGGCCTCGTCACCGCCGTGCTCGGCGGCGGCCACGTGCTCTTAGAGGACGTCCCCGGCGTCGGGAAGACGATGCTCGCCCGGGCGCTCGCGGCGTCGTTCGACTGTTCGTTCAAGCGGATCCAGTTCACGCCCGACCTGTTGCCGTCGGACATCACGGGGACGAACGTCTACGACCGGACGACCGAGGAGTTCGAGTTCCGGCCCGGCCCGATCTTCGCGAACGTCGTGTTGGGCGACGAGATCAACCGTGCGCCGCCGAAGACGCAGGCGGCGATGCTCGAAGCGATGGAGGAGACACAGGTGACCGTCGACGGCCGGACGCACCCGATGCCGGACCCGTTCGTCGTCATCGCGACGCAGAACTCGGTCGAACGGGAGCGGACCTACGAACTCCCCGCCGCCGAACTCGACCGATTCATGCTGAAGCTACGGCTTGGGTACCCCGACCCGGACGGCGAGGCGGACGTCATCGACCGGGCGATCGGCGAGCACGCGATCGACACGGTCACCCCGGTCGCGAGCGCCGCCGATCTCCGGGCGGCGAGGGCGGCGACGGCGAACGTCGACGTCAGCGAGCCGATCCGCGCGTACGTGACCAGGCTCGCACGGCACACCCGCGAGCACGCCGAGTTGGGCACGAGCCCCCGGGGATCGATCGCGCTTGTTCGGGCGGCACAGGGGCGTGCGATCCTCGACTCGCGGTCGTACGTGATCCCAGACGACATCCAGGCCGCGGCCCCCACCGTACTGCCACACCGGATCCGAACGGAGCCCGGGAGCACCGACGCCGAACGGATCGTCTCGGAAGCACTCGGGACGGTCCCGGTCGATCCGTAGCCGATGGCGTCGCTGCGGCGGATACGGCCGACACGCCGGGGGATCGGGGTCGCGGCGATCGTCGTGATCGGGGGAGCACTCGCCGTTCTGACCGGACGCGGGGCGCTCGGCGCGGTCGTCGTCCCGGGGGCGGTCGCGCTCCTCGTCGGCGCGGTTCAGGTGCTCCGGGCGGACGATCCGGCGGTTGAGCGGGCGACGCCGAAGCCGGGGTTCCCGGGGGAACGTCGTGACGTGTCGGTCGCGGTCGACTCGCGCGTACCGTGTACCGTCGTCGAGTCGGTCGGATCGGGGTGTGCCGTCGTCTCGGCGGGGGAGACGGGAACGGCGACCGCGGGCGAGGCGACGGTCGCGGTCGGCCACGGCGGCACCTTCGAGTACACCGTCGAGCTCGGGCGCCGGGGCGAACACCGCCTCGGGCCGGCGCGTTGCCGGCTCGTCGGCTCGCTCGGGCTGTTCGGCTACACCGTCGGGACTGATGGAACGGGGACGGTGCTCGTCTACCCCGAACTGCACGACGTCGACCCGGGATCGTTCGCCGGACTGGAGCGGGGGCTCCGCGGGAACGACCGGTCGACGTTCGACCGGCTCCGGGAGTACACGCCCGCGGACACCGTCCGCGATATCCACTGGCGGGCGAGCGCGAAGCGGGCCGACGGCGAGTTCGTCGTCGCGGAGTACGGCGGGCGGACGACACACAGCGGCGTCACGATCGTCGGCGAGTCGACCGAAGACGGGGCGGACGCGATGGCCTCGGCCGTCGCGAGCGTGGCCGTTCACCTCGACGCCGGCGGGGTTCCGGTCACCGTCGTCGTCCCCGACGGCGAGTCCCCGGCCGGCGCCGGTGCGTCGGCCGCCGCGCTTCGACTCCTGGCACGCACGGACGGCGGCGAATGCGGCACGGCGGAGCGCGACCGCGCGGACCTCCACGTCAGGGGTGACGGCGACGGGGCGACCGTCACCGCGGCCGGTCGTGGGTTCGCCTTCGACGCCATCGTCGAGGGGAAACAGACGGGCGAGCGATCGGGGACGGGGGTGGTGGCCGGATGAGCGCCGCCGACGCGCGGGCGGCCGTCGCCGGCGCGTTCGGCCGAGCGTTCTCGGCGATCGACCGGCCGCTGTCCGTTCGACTCGTCGCGATCGCCGGGGTCCTCGCCGTCGTCGGCGCGTTCCTGTCCGTGCTCCGCGGGATCGTCGTCGTCACGGGCGATCCGACGACGCTGTATCTCGTCGCCGCGGGTGCCGCGGTCGCCGGGACGGTCGCTGCGGGAACGGTTCGGCCACGGGTCGCGGCGATCGTCGCGGTCGTCGTCGGGGGAGTCGGGACGGCCCTCTATCTCCGTTCGCTCCCCGGCGGGGTCGGGTTCCTCGTGCTCGTGGCCCCGATGCTCGACGACGCCACGGCGCTCCTGTCCGGGGTGTCGGTACTCCGCGTCATCAACGCCGATCTATGGGCGATCTCGGCCGCCCCGGGGCCGATCTTCCTCGGTTGGTACCTGACGCTCCGTCGGCGGTACGTCACCGCGAGCGCGGTCGTGGGGACGGGGCTCGCGCTCCTCGTGTTGACCGGCGACGCGACGACGGCCGAGACGTTCGTGGGCGTCGCCGGCGCGGCCGTCGCCGCCGCGTTCGGGGACTGTGATCGCCGGGGCGAGCGGCTCGGGGACGCGGGCCGCGTCGTCGTCGTCGTCGCGGCGATGCTCGTTTTGACGCTCGTCGCCGGGGCGCTTCCGGGGGCCCTCGGCTCGGCCCTCCCCGACGGTGCGATCGGCGACGACGACTCGACGATGGAGTCGAGTCTGGTGCATGCGGGCGACAGCGTCGCCATCGCCGGCTCCGTCGATCTCTCCCCCGAGCGTCGGTACACGGTCGAGGCCGACGAGGAAGCCTACTGGCGGGTCGGGACCTACGACAGGTACACCGGCAGCGGCTGGGTCCGGACCGGTTCCACGGACGGCTACGACGGTCCCCTCGGAAACCCGTCCGGGGAGACGAGGACCGTCGAGCAGACATACACCGCCGAGTCGGCGATCGCGACGCTGCCGGCCGCGAGGGAGCCGACACGGATCGACGGCGTTCCGGTCCCCGTCGAGGTCACGTCGGGCGGGAGTTTCGAGCCGGCCGACACCCTCCGGGCGGGCGATTCCTACAGCGTCGAAAGCGAGGTGCCGATCGCGACGGCCGGCGAACTCCGCGGGGCCGGAACCGACTACCCCGACCGGATCGAGGGGCGGTACACGCAGCTGCCGAGCGACACGCCCGAACGCGTCGCCGACCGGACCGACCGACTCACCGCCGAAGCCGACAACCCCTACGATACGGCCCGCGTGCTCGAACACTGGCTGCGGTCCGAGTACGAGTACAGCCTCGACGTCGATCGGCCGCGAGGGGACGTCGCCGACGCGTTCCTCTTCGAGATGGAGGCCGGCTACTGTACGTACTTCGCGACGACGATGGTGACGATGCTGCGGACGCAGGGGGTCCCCGCCCGGTTCGCCGTCGGCTACACGCCCGGCGAGGAGACTGGCGACGACGAGTGGACCGTCCGCGGGTACAACTCACACGCGTGGGTCGAGGTGTACGTGCCGGAACACGGGTGGATCGAGTTCGATCCCACGCCCGCCGAGCCGCGCGAGGCGGCCGAGGGCGCGGTGCTCGAACCGGGCGACGCGAACGGGACGGACGACCCCGAAACCGATCCGGCGGCCGCCAACGGCGCGAACGAGACCGACGACGGGGAGGCGGCGAACGCGACCGACATCACGGACCCGGTCGCCGCCGCCGACGCCGCGGCCGGTGAGGACTCCTCGTTGCCGATACCGACCGGTACGACGACAGTGGCCGGCTTCGGGGCGATCGTGATACTCGCGGCCCTCGCGAGGCGTCGAAACGCCGGGACGCGGCTCTACCGCGAGCTCTGGCTCCGTCGGCTTCCGTCGGGGCCGCCGGAGGACGTGGTCGTCGGGGCGTACCGCCGCGCCGTCTACCTGGAGGGGCGGGCCGGACGGCCGAAGGAGCCCGGGGAAACCCCCAGAGGGTTCCTCGCCGGGGCCGATCCCCGGCTCGAACGGATCGGTGAGCGCTACGAGCGCGTCCGGTACGGAAACGGCGTCGATCGGGCGGCCGCGGCCGAGGCCCGAGCCGACCTCGAAGCGGTGATAGCGGAGCGCACGCGGCTCCCGAGACGGGACGAAACCCAGAGCAGAGGTCCCGATAGTGTTTAATATGGCCGTCGTGTAACCCCGAATTGTAATGTCGGAAGTCTGCTCGACGTGTGGACTCCCCGAGGAACTCTGCGTCTGCGAGGACGTCGCCAAAGAGTCCCAGGAGATCAACATCCGCATCGACGAGCGCCGATACGGGAAGGAGGTAACGGTCATCGAAGGGTTCGATCCGCGGGACGTCGACATGGATACGCTGTCGAGCGATCTCAAGTCGAAGTTCGCCTGCGGCGGCACCGTCGAGGACGGATCGATCGAACTCCAGGGTAATCACCTCGGGCGCGTCGAGGACTTCCTCCGCGACAAGGGGTTCAATGTCGCCTAACCCCCCCTAACCCCCGCCCCGTTTTTCCGACGGACGACGCCGCCGACAGCGCCGCCGGGACGCTCTCAGAAGGGCGAGCTCGGCGCGTCGTCCGCCGTCCGGCCGTCGCGTTCGAGGCCGCCGGACCACCCTTCGAGGCCTGGTTTCAGCGAGTCGACCCGGCCGTCGAACCCCTCGAAGGAGCCGATCAGCCGCGCGGCCTGGACGCTCGCCTGTCCGTGTGGACAGACTGTCACGATACGGTCGGCGTCGGCAAGCTCCTCGATCCGACCGGTCAGTTCCGCGAACGGGACGTTCTCGCTGCCGGGGATGTGTCCCCGTCGGAACTGCCCGGGCGATCGGATGTCGACGACCCGCGGGGGCGTCTCCGAATCGAGCAGTTCCCCGAGTTCCTCGGCCGTGATTTCGCCGTCCATACGCCCAAATACGCAAGCAGGCTCTTAAGCGGCGGGGTCATAGGTAGCCGTCCGCGCGGGCCAACAACAGCCCCTCGATCGTCGCGTCGTTGGCCGGCGGCGAGCGAGCCAACCCGAGCGCCTCGTCGACCGGCACGGTGGTGACGTCGAGAAACTCGCTGCCGTCGAGTTTCCGCTCGCCGCGGGTGAACCCCTCGGCCCAGACGATGCCCCGGGAGTGTCGTAACACGCCCGTCGAACACCAAAACTCCTCGATCAGTTCGACGGTTTCGGGGGCGATCCCGACCTCCTCTTCGAGTTCACGCGCGCCGGCCGCCGCGTAGCCCTCGTCGTCCTCGACGATCCCCGCGGGCAGTTCATGACAGAGCTCGTCGATCGCCGGCCGGTACTGTTCGACCATCACGACCGCGGGGCCGGCCGCGTCGCCGGGGAGCCCGAGCGTGTCGGGGTCGTCGACGACCGCGACGACGACGACCGCCGGCGGAAGCGCCGCCCAGTAGTACCGTTTCGTCCGCCCGTCGGGCAGCTCGACGAGGTCGTAGCCGCCGGTGTACCAGCCGTTGTCGTACTCGATCGCCGAGTCGAGGGTCGGCCACCCGTGGTCGGCCGGGCTCCGGGCACCGGCCGCCCGGTCGTCGTCGGCGTCGGTCATTCGGCCGCCTCCCCACCCGTCAGCCGGTCCCGGTAGAGCCGGTTGAACGCCATCCGGCGGACGGTCCCAACCGCCGCGTCGGCCTCGTTTTGAAACGTCGCGGCGACCGCGCGCCCGGCGGCGGGGGAGACGTGCCAGGCGACGCTGTCGACGGCGTCGCTGCCGGCGACCCGGACCTCGCCGGCGTAGGACGCCCGCCACGCGTCGAAGGCCGCCCGGTCGGCCACCCGAACGGCGAGCGTCTCGGCGAAGAGCGTCTGTCGGGCCGTCTCGACGACATCGGCCGTCACCCGCGTCTCGTACTCGTCCCTGTCGAACGACATCGCCCGGGCGGTCTCGCGGACGACCGCCTGGGCCGTCGGGGCGAGCGCCCCGTACCGGGCCTCGGCGTCGGCCCACGATTCGGGGCGAAACTCGCCCCGCGTTTCGGCGTCGCTACTCGTCATCGTCCCCGTCGCCGGAGAGCCCGAGCATGCGTGCCGTCATCTCGCGGGCCTCCGCCAGCGCCTCGGCGGTCTCGTCGTCCATCGGGCCGGCAGTGTCGACGGCGCCGCGGGGGTGGCCACCGTGGTCGTGTATGTCCCCGTCACCGTGGGCGTGGTCGTGTCCGTGGCCGTCACCCTCGTCGAAGAGCGCCCCGGAGCGTTCCGCTGGCGGGTCGTTCGATCCCTCCCCGAGGCCGTCGGCGGTGTCCTCGAACAGCTGCGGGAACTCCGTCTCTTCGACGTTGTCGGCGACGATCCCGGCGAGCTCGGCCTCGCTCATCTCGCCCCACTCCGGGGCGTGCTCGTCGAGCCACGCCTCGTGGTCGTCGTCGCCCAGCATCGCCGTGAACGCGAGGTGGTTCGCGAGGTGTCCCCGGTCGGCCTGCGGGTCCGAACAGACGGGGCAAGCGTATCCCATACCGACTGTCGGCCCGCCAGGGTCAAAACGCCTGCGTCCGGGGGGCCGCCGCGTCCGCGCTACAACGGTTTGACGAGGACGTGGGCGTCCTCGCCGTCGTCGTAGTACCCCGAGAGGACGTGGTGGCGCTCGAAACCGAACGACTCGTACAGCGACCGCGCCGCCGCGTTCGTCCGTCTGACCTCGAGTTTGACCCGACGGGTGCCCGACGACGCGAGCGCGACGAGCGCCCGCGACAGCAGCGTCCGGCCGACGCCGCGGCGGCGGTGCTCCGGCGCGACCGCGAGGTCCTTTATGTGTCCGATCCGCGCGCCGCCGGCCTTGACGGTGTCGCCGACGACGTAGCCGACGACGGCGCCGTCGGCCTCGGCGACGAAGAACGCAGGGGCGTCGATGAACTCCTCGAACGCCGCGTAGGGCCACGGCTGGCCGAACGACTGCTTCTCGATCCGGAACACCGACAGGAGATCCGCCCGGGCGGCGCGCCGGAGTTCGACGTCGGGACGCGGCTCGGTGCTCGTCACGGGAGTACCGTAGCCGGGGCGTGAGTATATTCCTGTCGGCGGCCGGGGCGTGGTGGCTGGCGGGGTCAGGCGGCCGGGTCGTGGCGGCTGGTGGGTTCAGGCCGCCGGGTCGTGGTGGCTGGCGGGTGCGGTTTGTTCTGAGTCCCGTTCGCCCCGGGCGCACCGTCGGCCAAAAGATTCATATAAACACACTTGCAATGATCGAACGCACCCGTTTGGGTGCATCCCCACCCCCCACCCCGTTTTTACCCTTCGCAGCGATAGCGGTAGTTAAGATCCCGGCGCGACACCGGCCGACATGGTCACGGAGCATACGGAGCTCGTTTCGGCACTTCTCGACGCACACGACGACCGCGAGGCGATCGATCCGGCGTCAGTGCCGGACGGGCTGACGGTCGAGGCCGGATACGAGATACAGCGGGCGGTCGTCGAACGGCTGACAGGGACGTGGGGGCCGCCTGCCGGGTACAAACTCGGGTTCACGAACGGGGCGGTCCAATCGGAGTTCGGGGTCGGCGAACCGATATACGGGCGCGTCCTCGGGGAAACGATGCGGACCGACGGACGGTTCGAACACGCGCCGTTGATCGAGCCCCTCGCCGAGCCGGAGATCGCGTTCGTCCTCGATCGGCCGCTGTCGCCGCCGCTCAACCGACTCGACGCCCTCGCTGCGATCCGGTTCGTCGTCCCCGTCGTCGAGATCGTCGATAGCCGGATCGAAGGGTGGCAGTTCGGAGCTCCGGGGGCGGTCGCGGACAACGCCGTCGCCGCACGCCTGCTCGTCGGCGACCCGACGCCGGTCGCCGGAACGGACCTCTCACTCGAAGGGGTCGAGCTCCGCGTCGACGGCCGGCGACGGGCGAGTGGAACCGGGGGAGCGGTGCTCGGCCATCCGGCGGAGGGGCTGGTCTGGCTCGCGAAGACGCTCGACGAGCAGGGCGAGGCCCTCAACGCCGGCGATATCGTGACGACGGGGACGCTCACCGATCCGATCCCGGTCGACGCCGGCGAGACGGTCCTCGCGCGGTTCGGCTCGCTCGGGACGGTCACGGCACACGCCGAATAGGGTTTATATCCGGGAGCGCCCTGAAACGCCCATGACGCAGGCACGGATCGGCGTCGACGTCGGCGGCACGTTCACCGACGTGGCGCTCGTCGCCGGCGGGGAGCTGGTGACGGCGAAGGTACCGACGACCGAGGATCAAAGCGTCGGCGTGATGGCGGGAATCCGGAAGGCTTGCGGGGATGCGGGTGTCGACCCGGCCGACGTGGAGCGCTTCGTACACGCGATGACCGTCCCGGTGAACGCCCTGTTGGAACGTGACGGCGCGCGGACGGCACTCGTCACGACGGCGGGGTTTCGCGACGTGTTGGAGATCGGCCGGCAGGCCCGCCCGTCGCTGTACGATCTCGACGCCGAGAAGCCGGCGCCGCTCGTCCCCCGGCGGCGGCGCTTCGAGATCGACGAGCGGGCGACGCCGGAGGGGATCGAACGCGAGGTCGGGACGCCGGCGATCGACCGCCTCGCCGACCGGATCGAGTCGTCGGACGCCGAGAGCGTCGCCGTCTGCCTCCTTCACGCCTACGCCCACCCGGAGAACGAGGCGCGCGTCGCCGAGGGGCTCCGCGAGCGGCTCCCGGTTCCGGTGTCGGCCTCCCACGAGGTGCTGTCGGAGTTCCGGGAGTTCGAACGGACGGCGACGACCGTCGCCGACGCCTACGTGACGCCGGGGACGGGCGGCTACCTCGGGCGGCTCCTCGGGCGGGCCCGGGAGGCGGGGCTCCCGGCGCCACAGATCATGCAATCGAACGGCGGGGTCGCCGACGTGGGGGCGGTCCGGTCACGGGCGGTCACGACCGTCCTCTCCGGGCCGGCGGCGGGGGTCGTCGGAGCCGCGACGCTCGGAGCGAACGCGGCCGACGGCGCCGGCCTCGTCACCTTCGACATGGGCGGCACGTCGAGCGACGTGAGCCTCGTCCGCGACGGCGAGGCCGAGCGGAGCGCCGACACCGAGATCGGCGGCGTTCCGGTCAGGACGCCGATGGTCGACATCGAGACGGTCGGGGCCGGCGGCGGCTCGGTCGCGTGGCTCGATCCCGGCGGCGCGCTCAGGGTCGGCCCCGAGTCGGCGGGGGCCGACCCCGGCCCGGTCTGTTATGGCCGCGGCGGCGAACGACCGACGGTGACCGACGCGAACGTCGTGTTGGGGTACGTCGGCCCGGACGCGACGTTCGGGGATGAGCTCCGGATCGACGCCGGGGCGGCCCGCGACGCGCTCGGGGCGCTCGCCGACGAGGCGGGGCTCGACGGCGCGAGGGGCGCCGCCCGCGGCGTCCACCGCGTGGCGAACGCGGCGATGGCGCGAGCGATCCGCGCTGTCACCGTCGAGCGTGGCCACGATCCCCGCGAGTTCGGGCTCGTCGCCTTCGGCGGTGCGGGACCGATGCACGCGAGCGCCCTCGCCGACCGGCTGGGGCTCGATCGCGTTCTCGTCCCGGGGCCGGCGGGCGTGTTGTCCGCGTACGGCCTGCTCGCGGCCGACGAGACCCACGACGCCGCCCGGACCGTTCGCTTTTCGCTGCCGGACGTGACCGCCGAGGAGGGACGGGCCGTCTACGACGACCTCGGGGAGCGCGTGCTGGAACGGGCGTCCGACCCCGGCGCCGCCCGGATCGAACGCGCCGCAGACTGCCGGTACGCCGGCCAGAGCTTCGAGCTGACCGTCCCCGTCGAGGGCTTCGACCCCGGGGCGGTCACGGAGCGGTTCGAGGCCGCCCACGAGCGGGCCTACGGCTACCGTCTCGACGCCGCGGTCGAGGCCGTCACGCTGCGGGCGAGCGCCTCCATCGAAGCCGACCCGCCGGAGCTCTCGGACCCGACAGGGAGCGACGGCGCGGCCGAAACGCGGGCGGCCGTCTTCCCGAAAGCCGGGACGGTCGAGGCGGCCGTCTACGGCCCGTCGACGATCGGTCCGGGGACCGAACTCCGGGGGCCGGCGATCGTCGAGCGGGCGTCGAGTACGGCCGTCGTCCGGCCGGGATGGCGGGGATGGGTGCGGGCGGACGGAACGCTCGTCCTCGAACGCGACGGCGATGGAACGGGGGACGGGCGATGACCGACCGGCTCGACCCCGTGACCCTCGAGGTGCTCAGAAACCAACTGGAGGGGATCGCCGAGGAGATGGGGCAGGTGTTGATCCGCGGGGCGTACTCGCCCAACATAAAGGAGCGACGGGACTGCTCGACGGCGCTTTTCGACGCCGAGGGCCGGCTCGTCGCCCAGGCCGAACACATCCCTGTCCACCTGGGGGCGATGCCGGACGCCGTCGACGCCGTCCTCGAACGCGACCCGCGACCGGGCGACGTCTTCGCGCTCAACGATCCCTTCGCGGGCGGGACGCACCTGCCGGACGTGACGCTCGTCTCGCCGATCGAGCTGGAGGGGGCGATCGCCGGCTACGCGGTCTCGCGGGCCCACCACGCCGACGTCGGCGGGATGACGCCGGGGAGCATGCCCGCCGGCGCGCGCGAGATCTACCAGGAGGGGCTCCGGATACCGCCGATCCGCCTCGTCGAGGGCGGCGAGCGCAACGGGGCGGCGTTCGAGCTCCTGTTCGCGAACGTCAGAAACCCCGACGAGCGGCGGGCCGACTTCCGCGCCCAGATCGCGGCCAACGACCGCGCCGAGCGCCGGCTGTCGGAGCTGGCCGACGAGCACGGCACCGGGCGCGTCGAGGCCGCCTTCGACGCCGTCATCGACTACTCCGAGGAGCGCGTCACCGACGAGATCGAGTCCCTCCCGGACGGCGTCTACGGGGCCGAGGACGCCCTGGAGGGCGACGGAGTCACCGACGAGGCGGTACCGATCGAGGTGACTGTCACGGTCGACGGCGGCGAGCTCGCGGTCGATTTCGCCGGGACGGGCGCGCAGGTCGCGGGAAACCTCAACGCGCCGCTGTCGGTCGCAACGAGCGCGGTGTATTTCGTCGTCCGCTGTGTCACCGACCCGGAGATCCCGCCGAACGCCGGCTGTTATGCGCCGGTGTCGGTATCCGCGCCGGCGGGGTCGGTGTTGAACCCCTCGCCGCCGGCGGCGGTCGTGGGCGGGAACGTCGAGACGAGCCAGCGGGTGACGGATGTGACACTCGCCGCCCTCGCCGAGGCGGCTCCCGACCGCGTCCCCGCGGCGAGCCAGGGGACGATGAACAACCTCACGATCGGCTCCCGGGAGGGCTCGTTCTCGTACTACGAGACGATCGGCGGCGGGTTCGGCGGCCGTGCCGACAGGGACGGGATGGACGGCGTCCAGGTCGGGATGACGAACACGCTCAACACGCCGATCGAGGCGCTGGAGGCCGAGTACCCCCTCGCCGTCGAGCGGTACGCCTTCCGGCCCGACACCGGCGGTCGGGGGCGACACCGCGGCGGGTTGGGCCTCGAACGGACGGTCCGGGTCGAAACGGCGGCGACCGTCTCGCTTCTGACCGAGCGGCGGCGGGTCGCCCCGCAGGGGATCGGCGGCGGGGAGGCGGGCGCCACTGGCGAGAACCTGATCGACGGCGAGGCTGTCGACGCGAAGACGACCGTCGACGTGCCGGCGGGGACGACGGTCACCGTTCGAACGCCCGGCGGCGGCGGCCACGGCGACCCGAACGAGCGGGACCCCGAGGCGATCGAGCGGGATCTAGCGGACGGGAAGGTCGAGGGTGAAGACGATCGATAGGGGGCGAGTCCCTTTTAACTGGCTCGCAGAACCCGGTACTACGCTTCCTCGTCGGGCGGAGCCCTCGGAGGCAGAACAAGAGGCCGAAGCGTCGGCGCCGATCAGTCGTCGCTCGGGGTCGAAAGCGTCGTCGCGTCGCTCGGCTCGAAGCTGTCGTAGTGGACGATGTCGTCGACCGGCCGGCGGCCCTTGCGCTCGTTTTCGATGTCGGCGGCGCCCTCGGCGGGGTGGCCGAGCGTCACGAGCATGACGGGCTCGTACTCCTCGGGGATCTCGAACGTCTCGGCGAGGCCCTCGGGGTCGAACCCTTCCATCGGGCAGCTGCCGATCCCGCGGTCCCAGGCGGCGTACATGAGCGTCATCGCGGCGAGGGCGGTCGAACGGGTCGTCCAGATCCGGCGCTCGGATTCGGGCATCCCGGCCATCCCCTCGACGTTTTCGAGGAGCGCGTCGCGGACGTCCTCGTTCGGGATGTACTCTTTGGCGAGCCAGTCGTCGAACACCGCCTCGGCGTGCTCCATCGGGTCGGTGTGGCCGAGGACGACGACCGCGGCGTCGGCCGCCTCGACGTGTGCCTGGTCGTAGGCGATCTCCCGCAGCGCCGCCTTGTCCTCGTCGTCGCGCAACACGAGGAACTCCCACGGCTGGAGGTTGTACCCGGACGGCGACAGGGCCGCGTCCTCGAAGATCGCCTCGAGGGTCGACTCCTCGATCGTCTCGTCGCTGTACTCGTGGACCGATCGCCGCGTTCGCAGCAGTTCGTCGAACTCCATACGCGGTGTATGAATGCAACCAGTATCGTCGGTTGGGTCCCGGCTATCCCTTCCCGTTCTCGGATCGCGTGACACACCAACACGCACCGGGATAAAGGGAGCCACGGCTCAGTCGGATCGGTCCGATACCGCGTCGGCGACGTCCTCGACGGCCTCGATCGGGATTTCGTGTTCGTCGGCGATCTCCTGGGCGGCGGCGGCCGAGAGCCGCACGTTGCGGGCGGGCGGGGAGTCGCCGGCGATCGGGTCGAGCGTCGCGTCGCTGACTTCGAGCGACACCGCATCCCACCGGGTGTAATGGCCCATCGCGTCGAAGTACGCCTTCGTCGCCCGCCGCTCGTCGCGCTCGAACTCGGCCGTCAGGAGCCCCTCCTCGCCGACGAGGGGGCCGGCCTTGACGATCCCGGCGGGGTTTATAAGCATGCTACCGCCCGCGGCGACGTTGAACCCGAGCTCTTCCTCGGAGAACCCATCGGGGAGATCCTCGCCCATGTACGCCGAACAGGCGGCGACGAACGACTGGGTCTCGAAGGCGTACTCCCGCATCGCCGGGTAGATGTCGCAGGTGTCGACCGCCTCGGCGGTCTCGGCGCGGCTCTTGTCGCCCGGGTGGCCGTGTTGCTCCCAAAAGCCCGGCCAGACGGCCGCGTGGATCTCCTCGCCCATCGCGGTGAGAGCGGCCTTCGAGAGCGTCATGTGGTTCTCATAACAGATCAGGCCGCCGAGCGTCCCGATGTCCGTCTCGTACGTGGCGAGACTGGAGGGGTCGCCCCGCCCCCAGATCGCCCGCTCCTCGTGTGTCGGCATCAGCTTCCGGTGGCGCCCCGACAGCTCGCCGTCGCGGTCGAAATAGAAGATCGAGTTGTAGATCGTCTCGCTGCCGGGCCGCGGGCTGCGCTCGTTCGTCCCCAACGCGAGGTTCACGTCGGCGTCCGCGACGGCGTCACCGAGAACGTCGACGGCCTCGTCGTCGACGGCGAGGCTGTTCTTCTGGAGGTCGACCATCAGCTCGGTCCACCGGGGGATCGAGACGCTGCCGCGCCAGTAGGGATAGCCCGGGAAGTACGTCTCCGGGAAGACGACGAGGTCGGCGCCCTCTTTGCCGGCTTTCTCGATGTACCGACAGGTCTTGTCGAGGGTTCCCTCCTTGTCGTGATACACCGGTTCGATCTGTGCGGCGGCGAGCGTGAACGATTCGGCCAGCATACGCGCTCCGTCTCCGCCCGAGTACATAACCGTGTGGAACGCTCCCGTGGACCGATCGTCGGGCGTCGAGACGGCGGCTCGGCCGGCCACCGGGCGTTGGCGGCGAGTCGAGGAGCCGGCCGCGGACCCGATCCTACCCGAACCGTGACTCGTGGAGGTTCACCGCCCCGTCGTCACCGAACCACCGGACAACGACCCGGTGGCCCGGTTCGAACCGCGGATCTTCGAGTTCGAGACGGTCGCCGGGGACGACGGCGCCGGCGTCGGTCTCCCAGACCGTCCCGTGGACCGTCCGGTCCGGCAGAACGGGCCGGTCCTCGTAGACGAGAACGCGGATCGACCCGGAGGGAAGGGCCTCGCCGCCGGCGTGTTCGACCGTGAGTCGGTCGGCGTCCGCGTCGGCGGCGGCGTCGAAGCTCGCTTCGGGCGCCGCGTCGGCCGGGAGGTCGGTCGTCTGGACCCAGAGGCCGCCCAACACGACGAGGGCGACGACGAGCAGGGCCCCGAGCGCGACCCGGTCGCGCACGGCTCAGGCCTCGTCGCGGAGCAGCCGGTCGACGATCTCGTCGGGGTCGAACCGTTCGATGTCCCCGTACCCCTGGCCGGTGCCGAGAAAGAGGATCGGCTTGCCGGTGACGTGGGCGATCGAGATCGCCGCGCCGCCCTGGGAGTCGGCGTCGGCCTTCGTCAACACCACGCCGTCGATCTCGGCAGCGTCGTCGAACTCCTCGGCGCGGTTGGTGGCGTCCTGGCCGGCGACCGCCTCGTCGACGAAGATCGTCATGTCGGGGTCGACGACGCGGTCGATCTTCTCGAGTTGGGCCATCAGGTCGTTGGAGGTGTGGAGGCGGCCGGCGGTGTCGCCCAACACGACATCGACGCCGTTCGCCTCGGCGTACTCGACGGCGTCGTAGATGACCGCCGCCGGGTCGCCGCCCTGTTCGTGGGTAATGATCTTCCGGCCGAGGGCGTCGGCGTGTTCCTCGATCTGCTCGTTGGCGCCCGCACGATACGTGTCGCCGTTGGCCATCACGGAGGAGAGCCCCCGGGCGTCGAGCCACTCCGAGAGCTTCGCGATCGAGGTCGTCTTGCCGACGCCGTTGACGCCGGTGAAGACGATCACGACCGGCTTCTCTGCGTCGGCGATGCGGGCCTGAAAGTCGAACTGGCCGACGCGGATGACCTCGCGGAGCGCGTCGCCGATCGCGCGTTCGATGACCTGCTCGCCGGATTCGACCTGTTTTCGGGTGTCGCCGACGAGCTGCTCGCGGATGCGGTCGGTTATCTCCCCGGCGACGCCCATCTCGACGTCGCCGGCGAGGAGTTCGAGTTCGAGCGATTCGAGCGGCGCTTCGAGCTCCTCCTCGGTGATGACCGTCCGGCCGGTCGCGGCGAGGGCGGCCTTCTTTGCGAGGCCGGGGCCGTCGTCGCCGTCGGCCGCATCCGGTTCGGCGTCGTCGCCGGAGGGGCCGGTCTCGGGCGTCTCTTCCCCGGCTTCGGTTTCGGTTTCGGACGTATCGGTCTCCGCCTCGGACGTATCCGCTTCGGCCTCAACGTCGTCCTTGAACGCGCCGAGTTTGTCCTTCAGTCCGTCGAACATCGCCCCTACTCGTCGTCTTGGGCCTGCATCTGTTGTTGCATCTGCTGCATCTGCTGCTGTTGGGCCTGCTGGGCTTTGGCCTCGAGCTGCTCCGTCTCCTCCTCGACGGCCTCGATCTCCGATTCGAGGTCGTCGATCCGGTCGTCGAGGGTCTCCTTTTTGTGTTCGAGGGAGTCGATCGCGCCCTCGCTGTCGCGTTCGGCCGCGTAACCGCCGCCGAGCGTGACGATCACTTCGTCGATGTCCTGGATCTCGGCGCGGACGTAGGCGTCGCCACCGAGGGGGACCTGCACCGTCGAACCGGTGTCGAGGGTCTCGATCGCCTCGATCGCCTCGTCGATCTCGCCTTGCTCGGTTCGGACGTTCTCGATCTCGTTTTGGATGGCCTCCTTCTCCTGTTCGAGGGCCTGCATCTGTTCTTGGATCTGCTGCATCGCGCCGCCGCCGCCACCGCCGAGGCTCATGCGTCCACCTCGTCGATGTCGATCCGGGCGCGTTTCAAGCCGTGTTGGGAGCCGAAGTTCGTGTAGACGCGTTCCTCGGCCACGTCGGCGTTCGGCGCGTCGACTGTCGTCTCGAACTCCTGTTCCCCGAAGCGGGCGGGAAAGCTACCCCGTACAGTAAACTCACTCATGGTTTCAATACGTCACGCGAGTCGGAAGTATCTTCCTACCCCGTCCGCCGCCGGTGACTACAGCCGTCGGGCGAGGGCTTCGCCGGCAAGCGGCGCCGAAAGGACGCCGGAGAGCACGACGAACGCCCCAATAAACGAGACGTGGGGGGCCGGGGTGAGGGCGTAGACGACAGCGAAGAGGCCGCCGAAGCCGACCCCGACGACGGCCGCGAGGGCGCCGCCGGCCCGTGTCGCCGGGCTGTCGACGACCGCGTCGCCGACGACGCCCCAGGACAGCCGGGCGCCGAGGGCGCCGCCCAACGCGAGCATCGTATCGGTCCCGAAACCCATCGCGGCCCCGACGAGGGCGGCGAGGAGCGCGACGAGAAGCGCCCGGCCCGGGTTCGACCCCCGGCCGCAGAACCGGTAGACGGCCGCGAGATACGCCGCACCGACGGCGACGCCGGCGACGATATCGACGAGGTAGTGGACGCCGATCGCGACCCGCGAGAGCGGAATCAGAACGCAAAGCGCCGCGGCGGCGGCGTACCCCCGGCGGCGCCCGGCCAACAGCGCGAGACCCCCGTAGACGACGGTCGCCGCGACGGCGTGCCCGCTCGGGAAGCCGAACCCCGAGGCCGCGGCGACCTCGGCGTACAGCGGGGCGAGAAGCTCCGGGACCGCTCCGGCGCCGGCCGGATCGGCGGCCCCGGGCGGCCGCGGAAGCCGGAACAGCTCCTTGAGCGTCGTCGTCACGGCGAGGCCGCCGACGGCGAGCGCGATCGCGAACGCGGCCGCCCGGCGCGGAAGCGAGAGGGGACCGGGAAGGGCGTCCCCGGACCAGTAGAGGACGCCGAGGAGGCCGAAGACGAACCACGCATCGCCGAGGGCGGTGACGAGCGCGGCGAGAACGAGGATCGGGTCGGCGAGGCCGGCCGCGAACGCGGTCTCACCGACGCCGCACGTCATCGACTCTCGAAGCGATCCTTCAGCCGGCCCGGAAGCCCCGCGACGGTCAACGTCGTGCCGACGATGAGCATCAGCGCGTACAGCCCGAGCGTCGACAGCCAGATGACGAGCATCGCCGCTACCGCCCAGCCGCCGGGAAGGAGATAGAAGCCCCCGATCGTCATCGCGGTGCCGTAGAGCAAGACGAGATACGGACCCCACCCGCGGGCCTTCCCGCGTCGGAGCCGCGAACGGACGTACTCTTTGAGGTCGCGTTCGATCTCGTCGCGGTGGACGGTCCGCTCCTCGATCCGGTCCTCGAAGCGGTCCAGTTCGTCGTACATTGCGTCGAGTTCCTCGCGGAGCTCCTCGGCCGATGCGTCGTCGTCTGGTCGATCACGTGTCATGGTTCCCTCGAGTGTAGTGGTCAGCTGCGACGGCCTCGCGTCCCGGGACAGCGCGACGCCGGTGCGTTCGTCGGCCCGCCCGGCCAACACCGCGTTGAGTACGGCTCCCAGAAGGAGGATGAGACCCCCGAAGTACAGAAACGTTACGAGCAACAACACGCCGCCGATGATGCCGTAGGCTTCGTAGCTGCCGGCGACGCCCGCGTACACGCGGAACCCCGTCTGCAGCGCCGTCCACCCGACGGCGGCGAGGACCGCCCCCGGGAGCGCCTCGCGGACGGGGAGTTCGATCCCCGGAAGAACGTAGTACAGGGGCAAAAAGGCGGCGGTCAGCCCCACGACGAGCCCGACGGTCCCGAGGGCGCCGACCGGCGCGCGGCCGCCGACGGCGGCGCCGATGCCGAGTCCGGCGATGGCGGCGCCGACGGCGACTGTCGCCCCCACGGCGACCGCGACGGCGCCGAGCGTGATCGCCGCGTTCCGGAGCTGCGCTGCGATCGAGTTCGGGCCCGGGGCCCCGTACACCTCCGAGAAGGCGATGTCGAGGCCGCGGAACAGCTTCAGCCCCGACCACAGGAAGACGACGAGTCCGAAGAGCGTCGCCCCGCCCCGGCCGGCCGCGCCGGCGAGCGCCTCCGAGAGCGCGCTGCCGGCCCCCTCGCCGAGGGTTCGCGAAACCCCGTCGACGGCCGTGACGACGAACTCGCTGTCGCCGAGAAACGACGTGACGACGAGCGTGAGCAACAGAAGCGGGATGAGCGAGATGAAGGCGTAGTAGGCGAGCCCCGCGGCGATAAAGGTCACCCGGTCGGACTGAACGCCCGCGGCGACGCCGCGTACAACCGTCACGGTACGGTCGAGGGGGCCACTCACGGACGCGGCTACGCGAGACGGCTACATATAATCGGTGGGAACGGAAAACGGGGGACGCTCGGGCAGTCGGCGTCGGCCGGGTCACAACACCGCCTCGCGGATCCCGGCGACGTCCGCGTCCGTCTTGAACGTCGTCCCGCCGTAGTGGGTTCGGGAGGCCCGGTAGCCGGCCTCGGAGAGCAACCCGAGAAACTCGTCCATCCCGATGTTCGGCTCGCTCCATCGCTTATAAAGGCGGTGTTGGTCGTAGTGTGTCGGGCGGTCGATCTCGTCGGCGATCGTGCCGAGGAGATCGCGGGCCTTCGAGGCGGTCCCGAACGACGCCGGGATCGCCCCGGCGACCCGATCGACGAACGCCGCGTCGTGGGCGGGGCCGAGCCAGATCGGGCCGGCCGTCCACGTCGACTGCCCGCACTCGGGGCACTCGGCGGTCGGGTCGGCGACGAGCGTCCGCTCGTGATCGCGCCACAGACACCGCTGGCAGTGATCGACGTAGCCCAACTCCTCGATCAGCCGGTCCGCGGCCCGCGCCCCGCCGTCGAGACGGAGGTACGTCCGAACGTAGTGGCTTGAGACGTGGCTTAATACGGGGGTCGCGGCGATGTCGTACCGCGCCGCGGTCCGGACGAGCGCCGACAGCAACACCCGAAGCCCCATTTCGGGGTGGAACTCGGTGTTGCGCGGCACCGCGCCGTAACTCCGAACCCCGCTCTCGAAGTGTGCCCCACACAGCGGCGCCGTGTCGGTCGCCGTCACGCAGACGTACTCGCGGGCGCTCCGGAAGGCCGCGTCGGCGAAGGGGATCGGCGTCCCGAAGGGATCCAGGTCGACGACGTCGTGGGCGTGTTCGTGCATGTGGGCGTTGACATCGCGGTGGTGGATCTCGCCGGGGAGCCCGTTCCGTTCGAGGTTCGAGCGGGCGAGATCGACCGCGTCGCTGTCGACATCACAGCCGGTCGCCGCGTAGCCCGCCTCGGCGGCCCGAACCGCCCGCACGCCGCTTGCGGTCATCGCGTCGAGATACGAGTCGCACTCGTCGTCGACGGCCCGGAGGACGGCGGCCGTAACGTCCCGGTTCAGCTCCTGGACGGGGTTGTAAAACACGCCCGAACCGGAGCCCTCGCTCGCGCCGTGGCGCTCCTCCGGCACCTCGATCGTGACGGCTCCCTCCGTGACCTCCATACTATC